>FWPU01000867.1_pt1 | contig 95543 bp, 86 predicted proteins | sample 2228361 | NCBI WGS metagenome assembly FWPU01 (sample SAMEA103939777, study PRJEB20133) | metagenome | reverse complement strand
CAATAACGCCACCGACTGCCCGAATGTGTTTCCGCTTCGCCACTTCTGCCCGTACATCCCCTTCCCTTGGATAGGAGCGTGTACCTAAGCAAAAGTTGAGTGGGGACGAGGCGAAGCGGTTTGCCCGCTTGCTTCGCCCTCACTTCCATTCTCTTTCTCGTGATAGATGAAAGGCGACAGCCCCTTCCCCTCCGCTCAGGGCATCAGATTGAGCAAAGAGTCTCTGCCCTCACCCCCAGCCCCTCTCCCGAAGCGTCGGGAGAGGGGCTGGGGGTGAGGGTTTTTTAGCCTGATGGAAATACCCTGCACATTCCGAGTGGTTTCGCTACCGTATCTTTTGGGCAATCACACGGTAGGATTCGGCAATCGAAATCGTGAGGGGCGAGAGCGCTTGCCCAACTGCGTTTGCCATGCGTATAATCGGATTACCGCCCGCACCCCAGAATAGGCGTAGTAGCGTGTCTCGAACCCGTAATCGGCTATCATGCGAACCAGTTCGCGCGGGTCAAAGGCATACTCTGCCCGCGAGCCAGAAATCGGTTCACAGGGGCACTGCCCACGCTCGTAGAATGAGGTGGGCTCGTAGTGCGAGATTGCTTCCACAGAGAGCACCATGTCGAAGGTTTGGCTCGCATAATGCATTTGCGCCACATCCTCAAGGAAGGCCTCCAGCTTCTCAGAGAGGTTATAATCCTGAATAATGCGCTGAAGCGTGTAAAGGCGATTCTCGTATAGGTCGATTCCACAGACCTTTTGCGCTCCCATCAGCATCAGCACAAACGCTAACCTGCCAAAACCACATCCCGCATCCAAGATAATCTTATCTTGGGGGTCAAAATGGGCTAACCGACAGAGGTCATACACATATCGTACCTCCCTTGCCGTACCCTCTGGGGTGGTGAAAAGACTACAATACTGCCACAGCTCGACATCATACCGACCTTTGTTCGAATCGTCCAAGATTTGCTTGAAGAGTGCATAGGTATCCGCTACAACGCGATGAAAAGGCTTCATAGGGGCTTATTTTGACAGTCCCTTGCGAACTCCTACCACGCCCTCAATCAGGGCGATCTGCAGGAGAGGATCGGGATAAAGCGAATGAAGGGCAGGAGGTGCTTATAGCCTTGAACATCAACGATGCACAACTGCATTTGCTGTTCAACCATCTGCCTGTGATGGGGTCGCTTTTCACACTTCTGCTTCTGCTGTGGGGTTTGATTCGCAAAAGTAGCGAGATTAAGAAGGTTGCGCTGGGAGCGATGGTGCTGGTAGCTCTGAGTGCCCTGCCTGCTTACTTCACAGGGGAGCCTGCTGAGGAGGTTATCGAGAAGATGCCCGGCTTTGAGGAAGCCTATGTGGAAGAGCACGAAGGGATGGGCTCCTTTGCGCTCTATTCGGCAATCGGGATGGGGATAGTGGCGCTTGTGGGGCTTTTGCTAAGTCGAGGCAGGGAGCTGCACTTAGGCGTTGCCCTTGTTGCCCTCGTGGCGAACCTCTTCGTGGCAGGCGTGATGGGTTATACCGCCCATTTAGGGGGAATGATACGCCATCCTGAAATCCGCTCTGGAGCTGCGCCCCCTGCTGGCGAACATTCCGAGTCAGAACCCCACGAGGGCGAGGCACATGAATAGCTGTTCTCCGAAGTAGAGTCTGCGCAAGGTATACTCCTTCTCGGTGAAGGCTATGTCAAAGGTCGTGCCAGACACGATGAGCGCGGAGGAGTTCGAACGCCTTTATTTAGGCAAACCTGCGGAACTGATTCGAGGTAAGGTCAGGGAAACGATGCCAGCAGGACGACGGCACGGGAAGGTAGCGATGACGATTGGCGCAGAGATTGCCACCTTCGTGCGTCGTCATAATCTTGGGGAAACCTTCGCTGCGGAGACGGGGTTCGTCTTGCGCACCGTTCGCGGTGAAAGCGTTCGCGCCCCCGATGTCGCCTTTATTCGGAAGGAACGACTTGTGGAAGAGGAGGAGGGCTTCTCGCAGATTGTGCCCGACCTTGTGGTTGAGGTGGTTTCTCCTCAGGATACACCCACATACCTGAGTGATAAGGTCAACGAGTGGCTGGAGGCAGGCGTTGCAGTCGTGTGGGTTATCGACCCGAAACAGCGCAGGGTGGAGGTCTGGCAAGCCGATGGTACTCACCAATTGCTTGAAGAGGGAGCCATCCTCTCTGGAGAACCCGTGCTTCCCAGATTTCAAATTCCTGTGCGCTCCCTCTTTGAATGAGTTCCGAGTCGTCCACTGCTCATTACAGGGATAGGGGTATACTCCTTTCACGATGGCAACTCATGCGGTTCTTGGTTATCACCATGCCACAGCGATAGCCGGGGATGCACAAGGGAATGTTGACTTCTATGTGGGGGTATTGGGGCTTCGATTGGTCAAGCGTTCGGTCAATCAGGATGCCCCAGAGGTTTACCACCTCTTTTATGCGGATGCTGTTGGCACACCTGGCACGGACATCACTTTTTTTCCTTGGCGCCAAGTTGCTCCCTTTCGGGACGGCACAGGTGTTCTTGTGGAACAGGGTTTCGCTGTGCCCGCTGATAGCCTCGAATGGTGGCAGAACTATTTTCAGGCTCAGGGAATTGCCTTTGAGCACATAGAAAACTGGTTCGGGGAGACCGTTTTGCGCTTTTGCGACCCTGATGGCTTGGCGCTTGCGCTGGTAGGGGTGGCGCATCCCCTCACCTTTACCCCATGGAAGGCGAGTTCCATCCCGACGGAACATCAGATTCGCGGGCTGTACACGGCGCAAGTGCGCGTGGCACTCCTACCCCCAACTGAACGCGTCTTGACCGAGATACTGGGTTTTCGCAAGATTGCCGAGCAAGGCAACTGGCACCGCTATGTAATCGGCACGCCAGGCGAATGGGGCTATGGGTATCTGGATGTGGAGAGCCGCGCTGACCTTCCACCCGGACGCTGGGGCAGGGGCGGGATGCATCACATTGCGTGGCGCACGCAAGATGACGCACACTTAGAAGCCCTTCGAGAGGAACTCCAACGGATTGGGCTTAGCCCCACTCCGATTATCGACCGCTTCTGGTTTCATTCGGTCTACTTTCGTGAGCCGGGTGGGGTGCTGTTCGAACTGGCAACAGATGGACCCGGCTTCGGGGTCGATGAGCCGATCGAGCGTTTAGGGGAACGGTTAGTTCTGCCCCCTTGGCTGGAGTTGCGCCGTGCCGAGCTTGAGGCAAAACTTCCCTCGCTCAAGCCTACAGGAAGTCGATGAACTCCCTTACTATGGGATAGAGCGCTTTAGGGTAGCTTGCTACCTCCTACGGACACGATGCCTCATCTTACATCGTATGCAACCGACTAACCCCACTCCCACCATCCAAAGGGAGGCAGGTTCAGGAACAATCACCAACTTCTCCAGCGTACCAGAGAAGGTTGCTCCTAGACCCGAGAGCATAGCAGAATGCTCAAAAGCACCTTCAAAATCGCCAGGACCAAAGGGGCTTCCACCGTTATTCAGGTGGTCGAAATTACTGTCCATAAGAATTAAGAACAGAGAAGGAGCAGAATCTATCTGCCAACGAAAGACAAACTGCCCCGGCGCACTTCCCGTAATAATTGCGGTCGCAGAGCTATCCCCCACCTGAATCTGGTTGGGGCTTAGGAATTGGGCAGTATCATCAAAAGGGGTGTTATTGAGGTCAAAATTGAAATATGGCAGGAAGCCAAACTCTTCAGGATATCCGCTGAGCACGGTAACCGTCCACTGAATGGTGACCTTCGCTGAGATGGAGCTAATTGCATTGAGGGTGTAATCCAGATGGAACCCAAAGGTGGAGGGAGAACCTGCCGTTGAGGGTGAATTCTCGACAAAATAGAGACTCACCTGATTGGGTGCAGACTGGGTCAGGGATTGAAGGTTTGACAGGGGAAGCTCGTTCGGCTGGTCTTTCGTGTGGAACCACCACCAGTTTTGGGACATGTGATTGGTGCCAGAGGGGTCAACAAAACCACCTTCACCTAAGCGATCAATATCTTCCGAATAAGTCCATCCTCCGTCAGTCAGTGTAAATGAGTTGTTCGCGGTCGCAAGCGTAATCGAACAGCTCAGCAATGCCCAAGAAATGCACTGTGTCCAAAATCGCATAGTTGTTTCCTCCGCCTGCTATAAGACTCGAAATATCATCCATATCGGACAGAAGCTGAGTGAAACAGGTAATTATGCGGGAAAGGCTATCTCACAGGAAACTTCCTGTAGAAGAGTGAACCTTCCTTATACATGAGGAGCCATTTTCTCTCGGTGCCCGCATGGGAGCTGAACTTGCCGCTTTGCGTGCAGAGCGGACAGGTGTTCCGCTGGCAAGCGGAAGGCGAGGGATGGATTGGAATAGCGGGCAATCACCTGCTTCGAGTTGTGCCCCACGGCAATCGCTGGCAGGTGGCAAGCCCAACCCTTGAAAATCCCCTGCCCCTTTTCCTTCACCTGTTTCGGCTGGAGGTAGACCTCAAGCGGGTGCATTCCGCGCTGGTGCGGTGCAACCCACGCTGGGAACACTGGGTTAGCGCTCTCCCTGGCTTGCGCCTGATGCGCTGGAACAACCTAGAGGAGTGCCTCTTCTCGTTCCTCTGCACCCCTGCGAACAACATCCCGCGCATCACAGGCATGATCGAACGGCTCTGCGAACATTATGGGGAGCCGATAGCCGAATGGAACGGCAAGTTATGGCGCGCCTTCCCAGATTCGCACACCATCGCCCGCCTTCGGGAAGCGGAACTGCGTGCGCTGGGGTTTGGCTATCGTGCGCGCACCCTTATTCAGGTTGCACAGGCTCTTCAGGAGCGAGGGGAGGGCTGGTTAGCAAGCCTCGCCCAACTCCCCTATTGGGAGGCGAAGGCGGAACTGACGCGCCTGCCCGGTGTCGGGGCAAAGATTGCCGATTGTGTGCTCCTGTTTGGATTAGATTGCCCCTACGCAGTGCCTGTGGACACTCACATGTGGCAAGCGGTGCAGGAATGGCTCCCGAACGAGGTGGTTCCGCAAGGGAAATCGCTCACTGAGCGTACCTACCGCGCAGTGGTCGAGTGGTTCCACGAGCGGTTCGGGGAATGGACAGGCTGGGCACATCAGTACCTGTTCACCGCTCACCTGTTTCAGAGGACTTTGAGCACCACAGGCACGGGCGGAACGGGCGAATCGGCTATCTGAACGGCACGCTCGGCTATGGGGCGTACTCGCTGAACCGATTCGGTGGTGCGCGCATAGAGGCGCAGAACGGGTTCCCCAGCCTCCACCGAGTCCCCTACCGACTTGAGCACCTCTACCCCAACTGCGTGGTCGATAGGGTCTTCCTTGCGCTGGCGCCCTGCACCAAGATAGAGCGCCACTTCTGCTACCCGGCGTGGATGGACTGCCTGCACATAGCCTGCCTGGGGGGCGTTCACCTCTACCACCACCTCCGCTTGGGGGAGCCGTTGGGGTTCCTCTATCACGCGTGGGGCGCCCCCTTGCGCTTGGACAAGTTGGCGGAACTTCTCAAGCGCGCTCCCATTCTCCAAGAGTGTCTGGGCGCGAGCATAACCTGCCTGCTCATCTTCTGCCAATCCGCTGATAGCGAGGGCGATGCTGGCGAGCCGAAGGCACAGTTCCCGAAAGCGCGGATGGGCGCGCCCACCGGGGGTGAGCGTTTCGATAGCCTCGCGCACCTCCAGCGCATTCCCCACCATGTATCCCAGCGGTTGGCTCATATCGGTCAGCAAAGCACGCACCGTACGCCCTGCACCTGTGCCGATGGCAATCAGTTTGCTGGCTAACAGGTGCGCCTGCTCTAAGGTGGGCATAAACGCCCCTGCCCCCACCTTCACATCCAGAACAATGCACTGCGCACCCCCTGCTAACTTCTTGCTCATGATGCTGGAGGCTATTAGGGGAATGCTCTCTACGGTGGCGGTGGCATCGCGCAGGGCATACAGCTTCTTATCGGCGGGCACAAGGCTTTCGGACTGCCCAGCCAAACAGCACCCGATGCGTCTGACCTGCTCAATCATCTCGTGGGCGGTCAGTTCCGTGCGATAACCTGGGATCGATTCCAGCTTATCTACCGTGCCCCCAGTAAACCCCAGCCCTCGCCCCGACATCTTGACCACCATAGCCCCCGCCGAGGCAAGCAGAGGCACCACTACAAGGCTGGTCTTATCGCCTACTCCGCCTGTAGAGTGTTTGTCGATGGTAGGTTGGGGGAGGGTGCTCAGGTCGAGTTGCTCGCCTGAGCGTTCCATCGCTTGGGTGAGGGCGAGCATCTCCTCGTCGTTCAGCCCGCGCAGATAGCACGCCATCAGCCACGCAGAGACCTGATAGTCGGGGATTGTGCCCTCTACATACCCACGAACAATCTGCTCTATCTCTTCTGGGGAGTGAGCCTGCCCATCGCGTTTTTTCGCAATCAGCTCGCGCACGGCAAGATTTTACCTTACCTTAGCGGGGTAGCCTAAGAGGGGGCGTGCAAGATTGATCGGGAGCTGGCGTGCGATGCGCTCGTAGCGAGCGACCGCTTCGTTGTATCGCTTGCGCTCGACTGCGATTCGGTTCTCACTGCCCACAATTTCATCCATCAAGCGCACGAGTGCCCAATCGTTGCGCAGGCTGGGGTCAGCAAGCAGTTGTGTGGCAAGGGCAGTCGCTTGGGCAGGGTCGTTTTGCAGGGCACGGGCAAGCGTTTGCAACCGCTCTTTCTGTGTTTGGTCTACCTGACGGATGAGCACTTCCAATCGGGGCACTATCGATTGCTGTCGCTCCTGCACATTCTGCAGTTGCCTCTGTCGCGCCTGCACCTCACTCCAAGCCCGATTGAGCACCGAATGGGCATAAAGCAGGTTGAATAGAGCCAATACCATTATGACTCCGAGGGCGATGAGCACTGTGCGAATGCGCCGAGCACGCCTCTGGCGTTCTTGTTCCACCCGTCGAAGTGCTTCATGGAGAAACTTGGGGTCTACGCCTATCTCTTGCGCGCTCGTCTCCAGCACCTGCTGGGGAATGCCTTCTTCGTGCTCCTGCTGGAGCCGAACCGCCTCACGAATCACTTCCTCTGCCTTCTGAGGGTCTATACGCTCGTCCATCGCTACCAGCCTCGTCCTGCACCACCTCCACCTGAACTGCCACCTCCAAAACTGCCCCCACTAAAACCGCCACCACTAAAACCACCACTACCAAAACCACCACCGCTGGAGCTCCTACGGGAGCCACCGCCCCAAGTCGTGCCGCCCCAAGTGCCACCGCCACCGGGAAACCAGTCGTCATTATCGGGGCGTTTGGGCAGAACCCTCTCCTTTTCATCCTTGTAGCCACAGTTGGGATTCTTACACTTGCGCATGATGACTTCCAACCCTTTACGGGTTCGGGTCGGCTCGCGCACGAGGCGCGTTTCGCTCTTCAGAGTGCGTGCCTCACAGCGAGGACACTCCGCATACGAAGAAAACCATGCCACTTTGGGGATGATTTCCGAGATTTCACACTCTGCACACCGCCATACTTGATAGTTCACACTGCCCAGCCTCTCCTCCAGCACCTGTAGGCGGGTAAGGTAGGCGTCGTCCTCTTGCTCATCTAAGAGCTTCATCGGTTGCTTACACTGGGGGCATCGGGGCGGGCGCTCCCACAGGGCGACTGCAATCCCCGCTAACACCACAAAGCCAATCAGCAGAATCGGAAACGCTAAGTCGGTAGGAGGGCTCCGTGTTTCGGGTTCCTCAAAGGTGTAGGGTTGTGGGTCTGCAGGGGGGAAGTAGGTTCGTGGGGTAGCGGATGAGGGAGGTGCTGAAGGGGATGGTTCGTACGCGCCTGTTTCCAGTGCGCGCCGTATCCGTTCCTCTAAGGCGGTGACGGTCGCCTGAATACCTCCTGCGTAATCGCCTTGACGAAAATAGGGGATGGCATACTCGTCGAGAATCGCTCCCACCACCGAGTCGGGCAAAATTGCCTCCATGCCGTAGCCTGTTTCGATCTCGACGCGCCGATTCTCTATAGCGACCAGCATCAAAATACCATTATCTTCCCCACGCTTGCCAACGCCCCAGTAGTTAAACAGCTCGGTAGCGAACTCTTTGGGCGTTGTTCCCTGCACTCGGCGCAGCACGACGACCGCGATTTCGACGCCCGTGTCTCTTTCCAGCGCGCTAATCTGCCTGTTCAAAGCATCTAACTGCTCCTGTCGGAACACCCGCGCAAGGTCGGTAATCCAGCCTCCATAGGTGGCACGCGGGTTCGGGATGCTCTGCACCGACTGCGCCCAACCCCCGCAGAGCATCAACACGGTTATCAGGAGCCAGCCATAGCACCTCATGCGTTCCCCCCTCACGGATAGAGTTCGAAGCTCTCCCCGAAGTAGTAGCGTCGAGCAAGCGGGTTGGAAATGACCTCTTCGGGTGTGCCGTGTGCCACAATCGTGCCGTCTGCCAAGATATAACTGCGGTCGGTGATGCGGAGGGTTGCGCTCACATTATGGTCGGTAATCAGCACGCCGATATTGCGCCCGCGCAAAGTGAGAATAATCTCCTGAAGCTCCTCGATGGTCTTTGGGTCGATGCCTGTGAACGGCTCATCGAGGAGCAGGAAAGCGGGTTCGAGGGCGAGGGCGCGGGCAATCTCCACGCGTCGTCGCTCCCCTCCCGATAGGGAATACCCTTTTTGGTGGCGGAGGTGTGCAATATGGAACTCTTCCAGTAGGCGTTCGGTGCGCTCACGCCGCTCCGCTTTGGGAACCCCATTCATCTCCAGCACCAGCAAGAGGTTCTGCTCCACAGTAAGTTGGCGGAACACCGACGCCTCTTGGGGCAGGTAGCCGATACCGAGTCGGGCGCGTCGGTACATTGGCATACGGGTGATTTCCTGCTCCCCTAAAAACACCTTACCCCCATGCGGGCGTATTAGCCCCACCACCATATAGAAGGTGGTCGTTTTGCCCGCACCGTTCGGTCCGAGCAGTCCCACCACTTCCCCTTGGGCAACCTCCAGCGAGACATCGCGCACTACCAGCCGTTTGCGATAGGCGCGCTTTAGCCCCTCCGCGCGTAGTGTCATCCAAATATATTGTACCTCTTGGACGAGCGTGAGAGCCTGTCAGCTAGCTCTCTCAGGGCATAGAGAACGGAGAAGGCAAAATTTGGGCATCAGAATACGATTTCTAATCGCAAAATCGCCTTTCCCCCCCCTTGACAAATTGGTCAGGCTGTGCTATTAATTATAATAGGGCACTGCCCAATACACTTCATACGGAGGTAACGCTATGCGCAAAGCGAGGATGGTACGAATCATCGCTACAGCGGCTCTCTCAGCCGTAGCTGTTTCTGTGTGGTCTCAACAACTCGCCCAACCAAAACCTGTCCAACCGGCTCTCCCAACCATCAACTTCCAGTCACCTGAAGGCTCTGTCCCGCAAGACTGGACCCTACGCCCACGCCCACCTATCCAGTTCACCCCCTTCGATATGGTCGATCCCAACACGGGCAAACCCGTCCACCCCGATGAGATAATCACCGTCAACGGGGTCAAAATGCGTGCAGGGGACTTTTATCGTCAGCTGAATGCGATGGAGCAGTGGCTCAACGAACAGGGCTACAGCCTGCGCACTGATGACTACTTTGAGTACTTCTCTCCCACTTTGGAGGCGGAGCTTGCGGAGTCGGAAGCCTATGCTCGGTGGCTGGAAGAGAACGCTCCCTTGAACGGTGAAGAACACGGGGAGGGGAGCGACTTCAGTATGGCGAGTAGCTACGCCTATAGCGGTTCGTGGAACAGCCAGTGGTTTGGCAACTCCCTCTTCGGTATTCAGGTTGGTGGAAACATATTTGCTCAAGCCAACCTTTCTGTCCCTATAAGTGGGACTGCCAGAGGCGAGGGGGTTGTTCGCGGACGCCTTGCAAATTATCAATCCGATATTGCAACAGCCAACGGCAGAGCCTCTGTCTCACTGAACTCCAACGGTACGGTCAACTGGGAATACCAAGTGGCGATTAATGTGTTTGGTCGGCAAGTATGGGGCGATCAAAATTCAGGCTCCTTTGCAATCTACCAAACCTACCAGCGCAGTTGGAACTTCCCCATCGCCCAAGTGAACTGGAATAGCCCCCCCATTCCGCTCTTCTGTGTGGGCGTGTTGGGCATTAACATCTGCGCTAACGGTCAGGTTGGAATAAGCGGGCTGGTAAACTTGGCTGCGTCCATCAATGCCAACCTGATCGAACAGCAGGCAAGTGCGAATCCGTATGGCAATATCGGGGGTTATGCCGCAGCCTGGATAGGGTTTAATGGTGGTATTGCTCGCTTTGAGGTTGGCGTTCGCGGGAACCTGAACTTCTTGAGCGGTGGCATCAGCGGAAATGCTCAGGGGCGAATCCTGTCGCTCTATCCTCCCGCTTATGAAGTTAATGCCTCGCTGACGGCGACGAGCCTCAACGCCCTCAGTGGGAACCTGCAGGGCTATGCTCGCGGATGCATCTGGTTCTTTGGATGGCGCTGTGTGGAAGCGAGCGTGACCCTGTCCAGCTGGAACGGTTGGTCGTACAACGGCACGCTGATAAGTTGGTACCGTAGGTTCCCGTAAACCTGAACAGAGGTGAGAGGCGATTGGGCTTACAGCCTAATCGCCTCTACCACCTTACACCACCCTTCTAAGGAACCACAACTATGACCCAACGCGAATATCAGGTGCATCTCATAGCACAAGCCCAGTATCCCCTCAATCTGTTTGGGCGGTTAGAAGGCGCTTCCCAGAACACCACCCCGCAAGTGAAGCTGACCACAGGAGTGCAGTATCGTCTCCTGATAGCCCCTCTCTCCACCCCAAAAGGCTGGTTCCGAGCAGAATGGTCTGACTGGCGACCCTCTGGAGAGCCAGTTATTGATTGGAGCACTCAAGCCCCGCAAGTTAGCCCGTGGTACTATCGCCTTCTGCCAAACGGAACCATCGAAATCCTCAACACCCCGGAAGACCCGCCGTGGGCGCACACTCTGCGCGCTTCAGCGGTGTGGTTTCTCCAGTTCGTGAAACCAACTTCTGCCTCTGCCGAATGGACTGTCAACGAACCTTATACCTCTGGTGAGGTGGTATGCCGATACCGACGCGAAAAACAGACCCGTACCGAAACCCACTACCGCAAGCAGATAGTCCGCTTAGTCAACCCCAAGCTAATGGGAGACCTCATATTAAAACTGGAGGGCGAACTCCGCTATGTAGTGCGCACCCGTGACCACACCGTCCTCTCTATCGAGGGAACCATCCGTGAGCAAAGTCTCGCACAGGGTGAAGTGGTCTCCCAATCGGTCAATCGGGTTCAGGTGCGCTTCGTGCGCGAAAAGCCAGTCCCTGCCTCATTGGTCTCTAAATGGCAATCCCAACTGCGCCAGTTTCAATCTCAGGGACGACTCCTAACCGTAGTGAATCTTCCGACTCCAGAAGAAGAGCGACTCTTGCGTGCACGGGCACTGATGGGGCAGCGCACTTTGTCCACCTTAGCGCTTGAAATTCGTGCGCTTGATGAACTTGCCACTCCCCCTGAACCGTCGCAGACCATCCCGCTTCAGCTGGCTTTGGAGGGCGCTCTGGTTCTCTACCCTAACGAGGCACGCACCTTTGCTGAAACTCTTCTCACCCAGCGGTCAACCCCCACCCAAAGTTTTTGGGTTGTACTCGGAGCGGTGAGCAGTAGCGAACAGGCGGATACCATTCTGCTCAATGCTCTCCAGCGGTCTACCTCCAACGAGGTTCGCTTGATTTTAGCACGCCAGATGACCCTCATCCGTACGGTAGACCCCAAAAACTTCACAGCCTTGTGGAACCTGTATCAGCAGACCTCAGAGGAGGAACTCAAATCGGCACTCGGAATTGCCTTGGGAGCTTGGGTAGCACGCTTACCTGAATCTTCTCGCACACTTGCACAACCGTTCTTAGTTTATCTAAGAAAACAGCTTGAAGAAGCGGAGCTTTCCCAGAATGAGGAGCGCATTCGTTATTGGCTTACAGTAGTGAGCAATACCCAGTTGGAGCAGTTTTTACCCTTTTGGGAACGTATTGCACGACGAGGCAGTGAGGCGCTCAGAGAAAGCGTAGCAGACCTGCTTACCTCCTTGACCAGCGAGAAGTTTACTCAGCTTCTTGTGCGGTGGGTCTCGATTGAACCTGCAGGGGTAGTACGTGCCAAGTTAGCACGCGTCTTGGGTCAACGGTGGGGACATCGAGAAGTGAGTAGGTTATTAGAACGGTTGTTATTTAACGACCCTGACCAGAGTGTGCGCTTAGCGATTACCGATGCGTTGGCTAACTTAGCAGCGAACAACGAGAGCGCTATGCGCCTTTTAGTAAGGGCTTCCCGTGAGAACTCGGATGAGCGCGTGCGTCGTCAAGCGCTGCTGAATCTTGCGTCTTTGCACGCGCAAGGGGTTTCTGTGCCGAAAGAATGAGCCAAGGCGTCTAATAGTTTTCTTAATTCATCACCCTGAAGCGAGGGGGTTCAGAAAAAACCTCCGCCGCATGCAAACAGGGGCATGCCATTTCATGTCGAGACCCTTCCCTTTCGCTCCGCTCAGGGTCAGGGTGACGAACGGGGCGTCATTCATCCCCCCACTCGTCATTCTGATCAAAGCGAAGAATCTCCCAAGCAGGATACCCCGTGCTCCGAACCTCGATTTTTCGAACAGCCTCTGGGTGGGTTGCCATTTTTGTTAGGCGTTCTTAGTCTTTGCGTCAGAATGGTGATAGAACGAAGCTTAGAAAAGTCGGACTATTTATCAACTGATAGTTTTATTCTATGGCGCAGGGCGGAATGTGCTGCTGCGAGGCGGGCAATCGGCACGCGGAATGGCGAGCAACTGACATAGTCCATCCCCACATCGTGGCAGAACTCGATCGAGGCAGGGTCGCCTCCATGCTCGCCACAGATGCCCACCTTGAGGTCGCGGTTCACGGCGCGCCCCAGATCGACCGCCATCCGAATCAGCTTGCCCACGCCCTCGCGGTCTAAGGTCACGAACGGGTTCTCAGGCAGGATTTTGTGTTCCACATAGTAGGCAAGGAACTTGCCTTCAGCGTCGTCGCGACTGAAGCCGAAGGTGGTCTGGGTCAGGTCGTTCGTGCCGAAAGAGAAGAACTGGGCATATTGGGCAATCTCGTCAGCAGTGAGCGCAGCGCGAGGAATCTCGATCATTGTGCCGAACTTGAAATCCACTCGGACGCCCTCGCGCGACATCACCTCTTTAGCGACCTTATCGAGGTTGTCCCGTACCCACTTCAGCTCGTTCACATGCCCCACCAGCGGAATCATAATCTCCACATGGGGGTCATAACCTCGACGCTCCGCTTCCGCCGCCGCTTCGAGGATGGCGGTAACCTGCATCTCCACAATCTCCGGGTACAGGATAGAGAGCCGTATCCCACGCAAGCCCAGCATGGGGTTCGCCTCGTGCAGTTCCTCGACGCGTTGGAGAAGGGCACGCTTGCGTGCCAACTCCTCCGAATCGGGTGCCGTGATTTCCAGTTGCGCCACTTCGCGTATCAGCTCCTCGCGGTTGGGTAGGAACTCGTGCAAAGGTGGGTCGATTAGGCGAATGGTCACAGGTAGCCCGCGCATCACCTCGAAGATTTCGAAGAAGTCTTGGTGTTGGAACGGGAGGAGCCGAGCCAGTGCTTCGCGCCGTTCTTTGGCGGTCTTCGCCATGATCATCTCCTGTACGATGGGCAATCGCTCCTCGCCAAAGAACATATGCTCGGTTCGGGCAAGCCCAATCCCCTCTGCCCCGAACTCAAGGGCTTTGCGGGCATCATGGGGGTTATCGGCATTTGCACGCACGCGCAGGCGTCGGAACTGGTCTGCCCAGCTCAGCAGGGTCTCCATCTCGCCGCTAAAGCTCGGCTCCAGCGTGGGCACAGTGCCCAGATAGACCTTGCCGGTCGACCCGTCAATTGTAATTGCATCGCCCTCGCGGACGGTGTAGCGTTTACCGTCCACCTCCACTGTGAACTGAGCATTGTGCTCGTCCACGCTGAGGGCTTCACAGCCGACCACGCAGGGGATGCCGAACCCGCGCGCCACGACCGCTGCGTGGCTGGTCATGCCTCCGCGCGCCGTGAGGATACCTTTGGAGGCGAGCATGCCCCCCACATCGTCGGGGTTCGTCTCGGGGCGCACTAAGATAACGGGCTGAGACTTGCCCAACGCCATCGCCCGCTTGGAATCGAACACCGCAATCCCGCTTGCTGCGCCAGGCGATGCGCCAAGCCCCTGTGCCAGCTCGGGATAGTCGCCCTCTGCAAGGGCAGACTCGTCCAGATGGGGATGGAGCAGTTGGTCTAACTGGCTGGGGTTGACGCGCAGTACCGCTTCATCACGCCCAATAAGCCCCTCATGTGCCATCTCAACTGCGATGCGCACCGCCGCGCGCCCTGTGCGCTTGCCCACTCGGCACTGAAGCATCCACAGACGCCCCCGCTCTATCGTGAACTCCAAGTCCATCATATCGCGGTAGTGGCGCTCCAAGCGTTCAGCAATCTCGATGAACTGCTGATAGACATCGGGCATCAGGTCGCGTAGGGCACTGAGGGGCAGAGGGGTATGCACACCCGCCACCACATCTTCACCCTGCGCATTCGGCAGGAACTCGCCGTAGATTTTACGCTCGCCCGTGGAAGGGTCACGCGTAAAGGCAACTCCCGTGCCCGAATCGTCGCCCATATTGCCGAACACCATCGCCTGCACATTACATGCAGTGCCGAGGTCGTGCGGAATCTTCTCTTGGTTGCGATAGGTCACGGCGCGCTCGTTATTCCAGCTGCGAAACACCGCCTCGATCGCCATCTCCAACTGGCGCCATGGGTCTTGTGGAAACTCTTTCCCCTGCTCGCATACGATCTGCTTGAAGACCTCTACCAACTCCTTTAGATGCTCTGCAGGCACATGGGTATCTTCCGTGACCCCCAAGCGCTTCTTGAGATTCTCGAACTCGTGTTCAAAGAACCTCTTCGGGATGTCCAGCACCACATCGCTGAACATCATCATGAATCGGCGATAGGCGTCGTACACGAAGCGGGGATTGTCCGTGAGCCGGATCATTCCCAAAGCGGTCTGGTCGTTCAAGCCAAGATTCAGAATGGTGTCCATCATGCCGGGCATGGAGAACTTCGCGCCCGACCGTACCGATACTAACAGCGGATTTGAGGGGTCGCCAAACTTCTTGCCCACACGAGCCTCCACAATCTCCATCTTTTCCCGCACTTCCTGCATCAGCCCGTCGGGCAGACGGCGACGCTTCATATAGCCTCGGCATACATCGGTCGTTATCGTAAATCCTGGTGGAACAGGTAAACCGATATTGGTCATCTCGGCGAGATTGGCACCTTTCCCACCGAGCAAATCGCGCATGTCGGCGCTACCCTCATCAAAAAGATAGACTCGTTTTTGCATCCGTTCTCCTCCTATATTCCTAGATTTTTAGGAACTGCACAGCCCTGCGATGGGTGCTGATGGAAATGCGCCTGCCACTTTCCATCAGGTTGGAAGCGCCGATGCTACCTCTCTATATTATGACACACTCTACCTCTTCAGAGCAAGCAAAGGGTCATTCGTGGAACCGATACTTTATCAGCGTGAGCAAAGCCTGCACACCATCCGTCCAGCGTATCTTCTTTCCCTCACGCTTGGTACGGGGACGATACTGCTCCAGCTCCACCTCCAGAATCGGGATACCGCGACGAAGGGTCTTTGCCGTCACTTCAGGACAGAACTCGAACCGCTCGCACTTGAGGTTATACGAGCGCAGAAGGTCGGTGCGAAACGCTTTGTAGCAAGTTGCCTCATCGGTAAGCCAGTAGAAAAAGAGCAGACGCACCGCCCACGCTAAGATAACATTCGCCACCTTATTGGGAAACGGCATCTCTTTCGGCAAGCCCTTGAAAAAGCGCGAGCCATAGACCACCTGAGCTTTGCCTTCAATAATTGGCTGAACCACCTTCGGAATTTCGGAGGGGTCATACTCCAAATCCGCATCTTGAATAATCACGATGTCGCCCGTTGCATACTGAAGCGCAGTTCGAATTGCAGCGCCCTTGCCCCGATTCTTCTCATGGCGCAATACGATAATGTCGGGCATAGAGGCTAAAATTTCGGGGGTTTTATCTTCCGAGCCGTCGTCTACCACGATAATTTCCTTATTCAGCGGTACCGACCGAAGGCGTTCGATGAGCGTGGCGACCATCCGCTCCTCGTTATACACAGGTACAATCACGCTGACCTTCGGCTCTGGGTTCTGCATGCCTGCCCAAATTATGGCACATGAGCTGCCCGAGAGAAAGCCGCCCCACCCTGCTCGGGCTGTTATAGACTCGTTTGTCCCTTTCTTGCTCCCTACACAACCATCCAGCCCTACTTACGGCAAAGTACTCTGTGGAGGCGATATTTGAGGTACAATTCTTTGGGTGATAGCGCAATGATTCCTCTGGAGCAGATGATTCGGGAACTCCCGCCTGAGATACAACGCAGTGTACGGGAGTTTATTGAATACTTGTATACAAAATATAATACGCCGAAGCAGGGAAAACCAAGTTTTGAATGGCAGGGTGCATTAGAATTCCTGCGCGACCAGTATACCTCTGTAGAACTTCAGCATGAGACATTGAAGGAGTGGAACGATTGAAGTATCTTATTGATACTAATATACTGTTAGAAATCTTGCTTAATCAATCGTGTGCGTCTGAATCAAAGGACTTTCTCAGTCGCGTGCCTCCAGAAGAAGTTGCCTTGAGCGACTTCACGCTCTATTCTATCGGTATTCGTCTATTTCGGCATAACCACCATGCAACCTTTGCGCAGATGGTTCAAGACCTGTTTGTGAATACCGGCTTTACACTGGTTCGCCTGCCTCTTGAAGCACTGCCTTTGCTCATCGGCGCATCCACTCGATATGGCTTGGACCTCGACGATGCTTATCAGTATGCCCTCGCTGAACACCACGACTTAGTGATTGTGAGCTTTGATAGCGATTTTGATCTCACCTCACGAGGACGGAGCGAGCCAAACGAGCTGTAGATTTCTCTCTACAACTGTCCAGAGGTTCCCAACTGCTCACTCATCAGAGTAGCAAAGTGTTTGACTCCGCAAGTATTCGGTCAACCGCACCCTTCACACAAAGGTGCGCACTAAACGCACCATGTGATACAGCAGGATAGGGGCATTCTGCATCTCCAGCAAGCGGAACCAGATGTAGCCAAGAGTTGCCCCCTTGAACGCGCCCGAATGATACCGAAGGATGCCCGCTCCCTCGCCCCAAGAACGACCTTGCGCATCGCGCAAAGTGGCTAAAGGGATATAGTCTGCCTCTGTTTGCACCCATGCTCGGACGAAATTTTTTTCTCTTGGTGAGTGCTTGGGATACTCTCTTGCTGGGGAGAGAAAAAAATTTCGGATGAGAGGTCGCCAGCGCAGGTCGCCTCCTGCTGGAAACGGCACGGGTTCCGTGCCGATTTCGGGCATCTCGGAGCGGTTGAAGTGGAACTGCAGGTTCGATACGGGAGGGCGTTCGAACCCCGTCTCGCCTGCAACGGGGCGGTCAGAACTGCCTGCGATTGGCAAACCGAAACGCGCTAAGGTGTTGCCTACGGGCTTGCGGTCGGCATAGTAGAAGGGAAACGGCTCGCTTGGCAAAGCAAGGAGTGCGCCCCCAGCCTGCAAGTATGCCCGGAGAGCGCGCTCCACATCTCCCGCTTCGCGCACGGTCGCAGGGGCATACTCCCCTCCTGCATAGACCAACGCCTGATACCGAGACGGTTTTAGAAAGCCTGCCTCCACCACCTGCTCCCAACTCAGCGCATCGAGGGGCAGGTCGGAATCCAGAAGCCACCACAGTGCTTCAGAGCTGGCGTCAGGTAGGATGCCGATACGCTTCCCCTGCCAGCGCTTGCGCAGGTCAGCCATCTTCTCTCCCGTAAGGGCAGTGAGGGGGGGCGCCATGCGCGGACGCTCAGAGAGGGCACGAAAGCGCGGAGCGAATTCCGCCGTAAGACGCAAGTAGCGGTCGCCATGCTCAACGGATGGCTCTATTTCGCTTCCCTCGTGCCACTCGTTGAAGCTCGTAATCAGCACCCAGTCGGGATTAAGGTTCAGCACCGCTTCCCACTGATGGCGGTAAGAGTCGCCATTAAAGCGCTCCACCTTGGCACCGGGCGTTCGGATTTTGGTGTCGTCATAGCCGGGGATGACGGTAGCACAGGCTATTCGGTGGAACTCCCCTGCAAAGCGCAGAGGCTCCTCAAAAGTGCGCTCTACAGCCGAGCGCACCTGCTGGAGTGGAATCCCCTGTAATGCTCCCACCGTGATATAGGTGTGAACGCCGTCGAACACTCGGCAGGTGGCTCGGCTGAGGCGGTCGGCTATCGCACAGACGCCCGGCTTATACTGGCGTTCCACCTCCACCAGCACCTGCGCCCACTGCGGGAGACTCAACTGCTCCATCGCACGCCCATAGACAAAAATCACGGGCTTCCCTTCCACTTTCAGATAGGCAGGATGCTTACCGAATCGTTCACACAGGTCGAGCCACTCTGCCACCACGCTGTTGGGGTCGCCCGGTTTGGGCACGAACTCGTAGTAGATACATACCTCAAGCCGATGACGCTGAGCCGTTTCGAGCAGGAGTGGCAGAGGTTTCTCCTCGTAGCGGTCTTTGCCCCACCACGAATAGATGAACCCATCGATGCCTGCCTGCTTCGCCCATCGGCAGTGCTGGTCAAGCACGGCAGGGTCGTTCGAATCATAAGCACCAAGGGTAGGATAGTGAGTAGAGGTGGCAATCTGGCGTCGTTCGGCGTCCACCCCTTCCCAGTGGAGCCAGCGTCCTGAGTGCGTGGGGTTGCCGTACCAGCCGTAATAGAACGCCAACACCTTGCGGGGAAGGCGAGCATACCCCACACGGGCACGCATGCGCAAGGGGCTAATCCAGTCGCTCATGGTACTAAGGTTTCCCATCGGGGTGAATTTTCCTACGGATTTGCCCTCGAGACAGCAGGAAATCATTTAGGGCTGGGGTATCATGGGAACAAAGCCCCTGAAATGTAGGGTATAATAACACAAATACGGTGGCTACTCGTGCGACGGAACTGCTCTTATAGAGGTTCATCGCGTTATAGGAGGTAAGCACGAGTAATGGGCGACCCAAAACAGCTATTACAGCAGGCGACAGCGCTCAAAAACGAAGGGCGCTACGAAGAGGCAGAGCAACTGCTAAAGCAGGTACTGGCAGCGTATCCGAATCTGGCGGAGGCGCACCATCTGCTGGGACTGGTCTACTGCTTTACGGGATTGTTCGACGAATCGATTCAGGAGTTAGAGACTTCGGTTCGACTCGATCCTGATGCTGTTCAGCCCCGCCTTGATTTGGCACTGACCTACTCTATGCTTGGCTACGAACCAGAGGCGAAGCGGGAGTTTGAGGAGGTGCTTCGGCGCGACCCTAACAACGAGATGGCGCAACGCCAGATTGTCTACTTCAAGTAAGGCAGAAGCCTTGAAATAAAGGAGAGTTCGAGGTAGGAACACGCAAGGTGCCCTACCCCGTTCTGCTACTCTGGATTCTCGCGAGGAGGACCGCCCCCGAATAGGAGCCGTCCCAAGCCTCCGCCACCGCTTCTTCTACCCCCGCGGAAGCCCATCCCATCCTGCCCAAGGATATGCAGGAACACGAGGCACATCTCATCGGTGGTGCGCTCGCCCCAAGTCACCCATCTCGGGGGCTTGCTCGGATTGTTGGGATTGTTCTCGGAGTTGTCGTAATAAGCGCGCACCTCCACTCGCGTGCCTCGCGGGAGTTTCACAGGCGTCTTATAGGTGTAGGTATCTTGCCACTTGAAGTCCCAATCCTTAATCCAGATGAGCGGGATGGTCTTGCCGTCGGGTGTGGTGGCTTCCACTTTCATTTCACGCCCCAGCAAGTGCATATGAGGAGTGATCGCTACCACCTCCACATCGCGAGGTGCAATCCACATGGCGCGCACCTCGTGCCGTTCGGCACCCGGCGGGATACGGAAGAGTGGGTTGATTATCGTCGCAATCCCAACAGGCTGGGGGTTCGGCTCCTTCGTGAAGTACAGCCCCACGCGGGTGCGGTCGCGCTCGGGTTTGCCCGTGCGATAATAGTGCATCTGCAGAACGATATCGGCTCCCTTCGGGAGTCGGTAGCCTGTGCCTGGAGGCAGAACGCTCGGAGAGAAGCCCGGTGCCCAACCCCCTAACATCCCTGCAGGGATGAACCCAGGCCAAGCGAACCCCTCGTAGCCCGGCTTCGGGTCTTTTGCATCCAACTCGCGTGCCATTCCTGAGGTGTCCAGATAGACAATTACATGGTGAACGGTACTACGGTTGCTCGGCTGGATATCGATAGCACGCACATATTTGTCCTCAGGCAGATTGGTGGGGATAACGAAGTGGCGGTACTCATCATCCCCTGTCGGTCCTACTTCGTATTCTACGGGCATCTCCACAATCAGGTCGGGCGGACCGAGTTCCCAATCGTTGGAGAACTGGCGTGGAGGCGGTAAATCGTTGGGGTCGCCCAAAGGCGCACCGCTCTCCACCCACTGAGCAATTAGCGCAATCTGCTCGTCGGTAAGCCGTCGCTCCTTCTGGAACTCCCCGTAGCCCGGTTCAGGTTTCCACGGGGGCATCTGGCGCGACTTGACATACTTCACAATCTCCTTGCGCCAAGTGAAGGCGTCCCGATAGGTCATCAGGCTGAACGGTGCAACCTCCCCAGGACGATGGCACGGCTGACAATACTCCTGCATAATCGGAGCGATGTGCTTGGCGTAGGTCACAGGCGCCGATTCCACCACCTCCGAGCGAAAGTGGATGGTACATCCGAAGGTTTCACTGGTGGCAACCTTCACAGGTTCGTTCTTCAAGACTGCCTCCACCGCATCGCGAAGATAGTGGTGGCGCACGCGGTTTTCGTAGCGGTTGTCGTCAATCGCGCCCCGATAGCGCAGGATGCCCTCCCCGTCGATAAGCACCGCTTGGGGGGTCATAGTGGCGCCTAATTGGCGGGCAATCGTGCCGTCGGGGTCATACACAACCGACCACTTGTAGCCGAACTCCCTGACACTTGTGCGAACGGTCTCCAAATCGTCATCATAGTTGGGGTAGACAAGGAACATCTGCACTCCTTTGGGTGCATAGGTCTTGTAAAATTCGTTCAGGCGCACTGCATAGCGCAGAGCCACAGGGCATTTTGCGCCCATAAACACCAGCACCACAGGTCCCTTACGAGTGAGTTCGTTCAGCAAGTAGGAATGTCCCTCAAGGTCAGTGAACTGCAGGTTCGGCACGGGACGATTCACTGCTGTCATAGCGGGCGCTTCGGTAAGCACTCGATGCTTGAGACTGACCTCTTTTTGCGGTAGTGGATTATCGCCCAGCACAAAGACCGACCACAGCCACGCGCTAATTGTAAGCCCTATCAGCCACCCGCTTCTCATGGTTTTCTCTCCTGACTCGTTATTCGAAAGTCATCCTTTAGTATACTCCATGACGCTTCCAAATGCGAATTGTTCAGAGGCTGTTTTAGGAAGCAAGCAAGTCCCCCAAGCCACTTTTCTCAGGCTCACCTGAAAAAATAAGGGCTCCGATTGGAGCCCTGGCAGAGAGACGCTCTCTGATGAGAGCAGGACGACCCTTGCTGAAAGGGTTAGACGGTCGCTCTCTGCCAGTGTTCCGATTTAATAATCTTCCCCGCCCATCGCACCTCTACGACCGCCTCCAATACCAGGCGGAGGTCCCGATGGGGCTGACGGTCCACCTACAGGACCAGGTGAGGGAGCGCTAAAGCCCATCGGTCCACCCGTAGGGCTTCCAAATCCGCCACCCATTTGACCTCCCTGAGGAGCCGACGCTGCACTTAGGGGGTCGCGAATCATGCGCTCTGTAGCGCTCAGGTCGGGTTTCTGAACCGCTGGGAGCGGGTCGGGCATCATGTTGTTGCTCAGCACAAACAACACGATAAGAATCACCACGCCCAGCGCAATCACACCTATTGCTACCGCATCAACGCCTTTTTGCATGTGCTACGCCTCCGTCTTTAGATTATAGCATGCGATTCGCTACCTCACGCTCCTTCCCTGCAGGAAATCAGGTCATTGGGCACGAATTTAGGACTCTATGCAGAACCCTACCGAGCAGTCGGTCTACACTTTGCCGATAGGCGACCCCAAACGCCAACGGCTGTTGAAGGTGCCTCCCAACACGCTCATCGAGACGCGAAGAGGACGCCCTCTAACGGTGTCTCAGCTGCCTGCCTACCTCAAAGATACCACCTTCATCCTCATCGGGGAGCAACACGATAATGCCCAACACCACCTGTTTCAAGCGCAGGTCATCGAAACCCTCGTTCAAGCAGGTCGCTCGGTGATTGTGGGCATGGAGATGTTCGACCGCACCAAGCAGTATCCCCTAAACCTCTGGACGCTGAACCGCCTCACCGAGTCGGAGTTTATCGAGCTTTCCGACTGGCGCAATCAGTGGGGGTTCGACTTTGCGCTCTATCGCCCGATATTTGAGGTGGTCTATCGGCATCGGCTCAGGCTGGTTGCGCTGAATGTGCCTCGCACACTGGTACGCAGGGTCGCACGAGAGGGTTGGGACAGCATCCCACCCGAAGAGCGAATGGGCTTACCCGACCTTGACCTCAGCCAGCGCGACCATCGTCTCGTGTTCGAAGCGCTGATGGGCGGACATCCCGTCGGTAGTTCTCAGTCTGCCAACTTCTATACCGCTCAGGTGGTGTGGGACACCGGCATGGCTCAGAGCGCAATCCAGTACATTGAGCGCACCGTGCCCTCCCCTAACCTTGCCTTCGTGATTCTTGCGGGGAACGGGCATGTGATGTATGATGTGGGCATCTCCCTTCGCATTCGTCAGCAGTCGTCTTATACTACCGCAACAACTGTGTGCTTACCCCCTCAGGACAAGCCTATCCCCATCCGTGCTTCCTTAGCCGATTTTGTGTGGCATCCGCCTTTGTAGCGGGAACTTTTTTGCGCCTTATGCCGTTAAAAATGCTGTTCCCCTTTTGGGGAATCAGGAGTGCGGGCTTACCATCTCCCCATTCTTATCCACGGGTCGGAGGGCGACGGTTATCGCTCGAGAGAGCTACCTGTTCCCGTCCCCACTTACTTATCCGCTGGGTCGAATGGAGATGGTTATCGGACGCTCAGCCTACGGGGCTGCGGGGGGTTCAAATCCCTCAACCCGCCTCCTGTTGAAAACCTTTTTGAGGAGTGAGGAGCGATGCGATTCCCACGACAACTTTCGCGCACTCAGCGAGTCGCACTTCCTGGTCAGGAGCGCAACTATGCGGGGGGCTTTGCCTACCGGCTGGAGCCTCGTCAGCAGCTGGAGCGGTTCCTGATATTAGGTACAGAGGGTGGGACCTACTATGTGTCGGAACAGCACCTGACCCTTGAGAATGTGCAGGCGGTGCTGGAGTTGCTCTACAAGGAGCCAGAGTATGTTATCGAGCGCACGGCGCAAATCAGTGAGCAGGGTCGCTCCTATAAGAACGACCCTGCCCTATTCGTGCTTGCCCTGGCGGTCAGTTCGGGCAACGCTCAGCTTCGGTCGCTTGCACTGGAAGCACTGCCACGCATCGTGCGCACAGGAACCCACCTGTTCACTTTCGTTGCTTATACAACCGAACTGCGCGGTTGGGGACGCGCCCTGCGTCGAGTAGTCCGCCACTGGTATCAGAACCCTGACTTGCGCCACTTGGCATATCAGGTCACCAAGTATCGCCAGCGCAACGGTTGGTCGCACCGCGACCTGTTGCGCCTTGCGCACCCGAAGGCGGACACACCCGAGCGCAACGCCCTGTTCCGCTACATCGTCAAGCGCGAGGTGGCACAGGAGTTGCCAGCAGAGGTCGGCGCCTATCTGGAAGCGGTCGAGCGCCTGAACCAGCCCGACCTACCGCTGGAGGAGGCAGTACGCCTGATTCGAACCCATGCGCTCCCGCGTGAAGTCGTGCCCACTCCTCTACTGACCTACCCAGAGGTGTGGGAGGCGCTGCTTGAGGAGATGCCGATGACGGCAATGCTTCGCAACCTCGCTACGATGACGCGCGTAAGACTGCTCAGGGAGGGTAGTAGCGCAACGCGCTTCATAGTCAAGCAACTCACCAACCGTGAGCGATTGCGCAAGGCGCGCGTCCACCCGCTTCAGGTGCTATCGGCACTCATAACCTACGAGCGTGGACGCGGGGCACGAAGTCAGCATAGCTGGAAGCCGGTGCGCTCGGTGGTGAATGCCCTCAACAAGGCGTTCTACAACGCCTTCGAGAATGTGGAGCCGACAGGCAAGCGCATCGTGTTGGCGCTCGACATCTCTGGGTCGATGGGTTGGGGAAATGTCGGCGGGATTGTCGGGTTGACTCCACGCGTGGCAAGCGCTGCGCTTGCGCTGGTCACCCTTAGCAGGGAGCAAGCGGCGCATGTAGTCGGATTCTCGGAATACTTGATGCCTCTCGAACTACAACCCAACATGGCGTTGGAGGAAGCCATCGAGTATTTGGACAACCTGCCGTTCGGTGCGACCGACTGCGCCTTGCCTATGCTCTGGGCGCGCAAGAATAAGATAGAGGTGGACGCGTTCGTCATCTACACCGACTCGGAAACATGGTTTGGCGATGTGCATCCAGCTGAGGCGCTGTGGCGCTACCGCGAGGCGATGGGCATCCCCGCGCGATTGGTGGTCGTGGGAATGCTGGCAAACCCGTTCAGCATTGCTGACCCAAACGACGCAGGAATGCTCGATGTGGTGGGCTTCGACCCCAACACGCCCAGCGCTATCGCCGAGTTCATTCAGGGCAAACTCTAACCCTTTCTCAAGGGGAGTGGGGCAATTGGCTCTCACTCCCCTGCCCTCCCTAATGCAGAAATCCCCTCAGCGTACCCGCTAACAGCAGAGTAGGGCTAAACCGAAACCGCAGACGTCCCACCAGCACCAGAAGAGGTGTGCTGACGCCTCACCTTGCGGTATCTGAAAACATATAGCAAAACTACTATCATCCACGAATAGACAGTATAAAGCCAATAGTGCAAAAGCGGATGTGCAAAATGACTCAACCCACTAAACGGCAACAGCAAGACCACTATCTTCAATAGTTCAATAACAATCCATTGAAAGAAGCTTTGGGGAGTGACAGAGAAGACTCCTTGAGGAGCGATGATAATTAAAAAAATACCTATCACCACTGGCACAAACAGCGCCTCGTAAAGGGTTTGTTCCACCTCGACACGGCGTTCTGCGAGATTGCGCCAGTGGAACCCTCTGCCCAGCGATACGGGGCTATCCCGGAATACCAGGTATTTCAGGAGGCGAACCCCATGAGTCGCCTGCAATATCATGAAGATACTGAGCAGACAAACAGTCCACGACAGCCAACGCAGTGGGGCAACCCAGTAGCCTGTGCTTATGCCGACCGCCACCCACATCACGAACGCAACCCCGACTACCATGACCCATTCCCAAACCATCCCGCCTAACGGAGGCGGAAGCGCAAACCGCATATGGCGCGGACGGATACCTACCCCATAGTAGCCTGTAAGCTGGCTGAACCCCAACAGGTAACCCCCTAACCCCACGATCATGCCATAAAACACAGCCTGCTCTGCTTGAGAGGCAGAGCGTACCAGCGCTGTTGCAATCACGGCGAGGTTCACCCCACAGAACAGCCAATAGAAGAGCGTACTAACCCAGCGTTGCCAGCGATAAACTCTATCCGACCACCAGCCTAACCACTGCGCCGTCGCAACCGCACTGAGCACCGTAATCCCCACAATAAAAGGCGTCATCACCAGCCAAGCGGGCAATACCCAACCCCCAAGCGCGTACTGTCTCAATATCTCCTGTGGAATACGAGGCGGAGCCATCATCAGCAACGGTATCGACAGTTCAAGACTAACCACCGAGTTAAACAGAGTGAAAACAAACGCAAGAGCGAGCACTGCAAGCATCAAGAGGGGTATTTCGCTCCCCATTCCGCCTTCTAAACCGTCGGGAAAATACTTATTCAGCCAGCGTGCGGTCAGCGACGCCCACATCATCGTAACTACCCAAGTCATCCCCATCACGAGAACCCAGTAGTAAATCGGAAAGCCTGCCAACTGGCAGATGAACACTCCCGCTGGCAACAGCATCAGGAAGATAAGCCCCGAATGCAATCCAACGGCAAGTAGACGCCCCAACACGATTCCAAGCGGGTGAAGTGCCGTCATATAGAGGTCAGGGGTTTCGCCTCGGCGGGTCTTGTCACTGAACGCACGGGGGGTCATAAACAAAGGCGCAACCAATCCTATCAGCCCCTGCAAACTCAGCATGACCTGTAGGAGCAGTGCGTACAGCCGAGCAGGATTGCCTAACTGCGTAAAATAGTACAGTGTCCAGCCAAGCAACGCTGTAATCGATAGCACCAGCAAGGTACTGCCTAACGCCCTCCGCCAAAAGACCCGCGAGCGCAAATGACGCCGATACTCAAACCATGCCACCGCCCAAAGGTCGCTCAACATCACCAATCTCCTTCATCGGGAACGAGTTCGGGTTCGGGTTGGAGGCGGGCGCGCTCCACATGCACGACCGCCCTCCGTATCATCAGAATCCCTGTCAGCAATAGCAGAATCGTCTGGGGTATGCCCCACAGGGGGTGATTAACCAGCATCAGGGTAAACGGCATAAGCGGTGGAATAAGGCTCACCCACCAGAGAGGCAGAGCATACCACTGCCATACAGGCGGTGGAATGATAGGTGAAAGTGTGGGAAGAAAGCGGGATAGCATCACGGCAGTCACCACACTTACAGGACCCGCTAACATCGGAAAAATAGAGAGCGAAGTTTGGGAAGAGGTAGCCACTCTTGGAGGTACCCTCATTCGTATCGCCCCAAAGACACTAAACCAAAACGCCACTACAACCAGATAGAAAGCCGTTATCAGAGCGAAGTGCAAGCTTCGCCAAATGTCATCAAGAAAAGCAAACCCAAGCAGCGCTAATAGAGGAATGCCCATCAGGAGCAGACTGCGCAAGGCGCTCAGCGTGGAATGGGCAAGCATACCGTAGACAATATGGGTTCCTCGCAGGCGCGTTAGCCCTGTGTAGAGGGCTTGTGTAGGGTCTATTAGGAAACTCAAGAAGAATGTTCTGAGGAAGCCTCCAAGAAAAGGCAACGGCATAAAAAAAGCGACTATAAACGCAAGCACCACACTCCTCAGAAACCCTGAGAGTAAGAGGCGATGCCAGCCAGTGAACTCCAGCAAGGCAATCAACGCTCCACAGCTAAGCCATAGTACGAACACAATTCTCTTCTCAAGGGGCAAAACCTGCCACGGCATCTTCAGGTTCCAAGCAGAACGCGGGATATACTGAGATAGCTCCTTGAGTACTGCCCCTCGTACCTTTGGACTCACTTCGGGAAGTGTGCGTTCCATAAACTCCCTTAGATGCTGGTCGTCAGCCTTATCGGAGAGTTTGTTCTGAGTGAAAGTCGGGGTTCTCGACGACGCCAATAGCCACACGACGGGATTATCCATATAATACTCTTCCCACCACATCTTGAGTTGACGCCGATACCGCTCAAACCGATTTATTATCGAACCCGCCTTCATAAAGTGGTCGTCTCCTCGATACATCGATTCATTTTCACACCTTCTGTTCCTCTAAATCAGAAGAGGCTTGCTGAAGCGAGTGAAACCAGATACGTCCCTCACGAATGCCAGGGAGACCAAACAACAGAGCTAAAAAGAGAGTGTATGCCATATAACCTAAATAGTGATTTAGATTATACAGATGAGAGTTCACCCCGCTGAGAGGATTCAAGAGCGAGAGGGTACTGCCGATTGTTTTCAGCGATTGAAGTGGGAATATGGTAAGTGCCCCGCTGATAACGCTCAAAAGCACCAGTATCCAGAAGACCACCGCTATACTCCTCGTTCCAAGCGTTTCCAAATAGGCACGCACCTCAGAGGAGTTGATTAGTCGAGAGCCATCAGGAGGTTGACGCAACCAGTACCAGTAGAAGGTGAAGACTTTTGCACTCACCGCCTGAGCCAACACGAAAATGCTTATCATCGTTCCACTCCACACAAGCCAACGGACAGGTTCCACCCAATAACCCGATACTGCGCCTACTGTTAGCCAAGTGCTTATTGCCACCAAAGCAAATAGCACCCATTCCCACACAACTCCACTCAGTGGAGGTGCGAGGGCAAAGCGTTGTTTCCGCAGGCGCACTCCCATTCCGTAGTAGCCCAACAATCGTGCAAAGAACGAGAAGTAAGCAAATGCCCCGATTGCCATCCCCCAAAACACCACGCGCTGAGCCTCTGCAAGCGAGGAAACCCCAACCTGCGTATAAAGTGCAAGATTGCCCACAAAAATAAGCAGAAACAGCCCCGTTCCTGCTAATCGCTGGTAGCGATAGACAACATCGGACCACCAACCCAACCACTGAGCTGACGAAACGAACGCTAACAGTGTAATGCCCACCATCATCGGGACAGCCAAAAGCCAGGAAGGGATTTCCCATCTACCCAAAGACACCCGCTCCAGCACTTCAAACGGCACTAATAGCGGAAGTAATAGGTAAGCAGGAAGGTGGGTTCCCCCGCCTACCAGCAGATTCCACCCAAGCAGAACAATCGAAATGAAGAAGAGCCACCCGACTACTTCCCAACCCTTGGTTAGCCCTCCTCCTAGTGCCCCCGCCCCATCAGCAGGAAATCGCTTGTACATCTGTTGCACACAGAGCGCAATTATCATCAACTGCACTCCCCAAGTAATCACCAGCACCAAGAACCAGTAGTTCGCGGGAAATCCTGCTATCTGGCAGGTGAGAACTCCTGCGGGAAACAAGGTAAGCAGAATCAATCCTACCTGCACACTGGCGGTCAATACCCTCCCTATCACTATCGCTAAGGGGTGTAGATTGGTGAGGTAAATATCGTGCAGTTCGCGAGTCTTATAGAGGTCGCTAAAAATACGGGGCACCACAAGGGGCGAAGCAAATGTCGCTACAGTACCCAGTAAGCCAAGCAGAACCAGCCCGATAACCGTGAAAGCCTCCGCTGTCACTCTCAAACCACCGAGCAAACTAATTAGGTAAGCGAAGCCTGCCGAAACTGCAAGATTAGCCCCCGTCATCAGCAAAAGAATCCACCAAAAGACCCGCGAGCGCAAATGACGCCGATACTCGAGCCAAAAGACGGTTCGTATATCGCCCCACATCACCACATTCCCTCCTCTAACGGGGGTTCTGGCTCTCGGCGCAAGCGCGCCCGCTCCGCAAACTTAACGGCACTCGGCATCAGAAGCAACGCCAATCCCAAGTAGACTAACCCCTGCGGAATACCCCAAAACGGATGCTCCACAAAGAGCATAGAGACTATCCCAACAGGCGGAAACAGGCTGTACCATACGACAGATAAACGCCACCAAGCCCACACAGGGGTCAAGTCGACCTCTTCAAACAAGGCTAAGAAGTCCGATGAAGAGTTTGATACAATGAACAAGAAACATCCTGCCATGGTCGCAAAGATTATGCACAAGTGCAGAGCATACAGAAGCACATTCTGAAGACTCCTCGATGAAGCAGGGAGAGCAAACACGCTGATAACCATCCACAACAGGGCGAAAGTGGTGAACAACCAGCCTATTGCCACAGTTAGCCAAACTCCACGCCACACGCTGGAGCCTATCACCGTGCCAATAAGCCACACAATTGGGGCTATGAACACCCAATAAGGGCGCAATTGGTGCTGGAACACAAGTGTCGTAATAGCACCTCCCATGATATGGCGTCCTGTAAGGCGAGTAAGCCAGAGAAAAATGTCGGTGCCGTGCAAACGCTCATAAAGTATCAGCGAGCGGAGCGTGCTTCCATATGTAAATGGTACAAGCATGAGAAATAGGGTGAAAGCGAACCATAATTGGGGAGCACTCAATCCTTGAGCAATCTGTTCCCACCAGCCGCGTAGATAGAGGATGATTGCTGTTAGAAGCACAGCGCACCAAAGCAGGATTGCCCACCAAATGTCCCAGCGTTTCCAAAATGGTTTGGGAGTCAACAACCCGCGCAAGTATCGACTCCGAGCCTCCTGAAGGCTTTGAACCGCTTCCCAATCCTGTGCTTTCAACGCCTGTCCCATCTGCTGCTGTATTGACTGGAGCTCAGAGGAGAACGAATGGCTACCAGAAAGCCCTATCTGGCGATGCAGAAGCCATGCAATTGGATTATCGGTGAAATACTCCTCCCACCAATCTTGAACCTGACGCCAATACCGCTCCATCCGACCTACCGAATGCGCACCCATAGGGTCGTCGCCTCCTCTTGACCTTCCAAACGGCTTTTCACAGGTGAAGGCAAGCCTTCCACGCTGGCAGTCAACCACTCACCCTCATCCGGCATGAGTTCGGTCGCTTGCCGAACTCTTCTTGGCTCGGCAGAGAGGGTTGTAGAGGCAGGCACAAGGCTCATCAGTTCAAAAATACCTGCAGGCATTGCACCCGTGCCTGCGCGCCGTATCTGAACTTGGCGCAAGGGGTATGGCAGTGAATTCCGAACGGTGTACTGCTTATTATTCTGCGCAATCGTAAGGGGTGCGGGCAGCTTCAGTACGCGCACCATCTGCATCTGAACCTCCATCGCACCGAACGGCTCCAACACCACCTCGGTTTGCGCCCCATACTCCACTCGAACACGCTCTCCCAGCAGGCTCTGACGACGCATGGCAAAGACCTGCATCTCTGGCTCCCAGTGCAGACGAGCCTCGCTCGCGGGGATGAGCAGGTGGTAATGGCTATGTTCGAGCGCTATGGGCAATCCATTGGCAGTGAGCAGGGTGCGCTTCCAATAGTTCTGTTGTTGGTCGATAGTGCTTGGCACGATTTGCACCAGCGCCAGTGAAGCGAGTGCGGTCAACACCATCACCACCAGAGGGGCACGAACAAGCCGACGCCGACGACGCAGAATGCGCCAACTTACAAAAAGTGCCAGCCAATAGAGTGCAAAGACTCCCGTCGCCCCCAACACCTGCATGCGTTCTATAGGGTTGCGCAAAGAACGACGCTCAAAAGCCGTGCGCACCCCGAACAAGGGCAAACGCATCTGGGCAGTCCACCGATTTATCAGCCGGGTGTAGCCTTGCCAGTTGCGCCAGGCGAGGGCGTTCATATCGCCAAAGCAGAGGGTGAGGGTTCCGCGCCCCACTGGGCGTGAGCACGCAAGTAAAGCGTTCCCTTCGCGGATGGCACGGCTTTCATCGCCCCAGCCCTGACTCTCGATAATCGGGATGGCTTCACTGCCTGCAGATTGCCCCTGTTGAGGGGGGATCGAGAGCAGTTTCCGTGCGGAAAACGGGGGAAGAAGCGGGGCTAAGGGCGTGCTCTTGAGGGGCGCGCCGATAGAACCCACCGACACAATCAGATGCCCACCTGCCAGTAGCCACGCCAGCAGGGCGTCCCACTGCTCGCTGGATAACTGCTCGCTCCCCTCTGTCAAGATAATCACAGGGATGCCGGCAAGCGCGTTCCAATTGGTGGGCACTGAGCTGGGCGACCAGTAGATGGGTTCCAGCGTCCAGTCCCCTTTACTCACCTTCTGACCTGCAAACCGATAGTCCATCGCAAAGGAGGCGGAACGCCACTTTTCAAAACCGCCCTGAAGATTGCCGATGACCACCACAGGCAGGCGCTTATTCCAATCCCACGGCACCTCCAGCATCCGAAGTTCGCCCGTCTCTGAACGCCACACCAGAAAGGGAAATCTGAATTGCTGCGGTATGGCACGCCCCTGCTGACTCCACGCGTTCAGGGGGAGTGCCAGGTCCACCACTTTATAGGCGCCTGCAGGAAGTTCGATAGGCACTCGATAGCGCAGGTTCATCTCGTTCCACCATTCCAGCACCCCGCGCGTGGGAGCACTGCCCTGACGGAACTCCACTCGGATGGGCAAGGGGTCGGTCAGCGCTTGCTTGCCGAGGAGATTCGTTATCGTTATCTCCGTCTGGGCAGATACGCTCTCACCCATCCCGATGAACATGAGGGATAGCCCCGCCCGAATCGCCCTTTTCCAAAATACCATACCCTGTCCAATTGTACCTATCAAGGTACTTAAAACAGGCAGACCCCCACGAGGGGGGTCTGCCTGCCGGTGTTCGCTTGAGGAGGTAAGCTTAGCGTCCGAAGCCTTGTCCACCGCGCTGTTGCCCACCGCCTTGGCGCGGTCTGCCAAAGCCAGGTCCAAATCCGCGCCCGCCTTCGAACTGGAAGGGCTTACCCAGCATCTCCTGCCATTTCTGTCGCTGGGCAGGCGTAAGCACTTCCAAGATGCGCTTTTCTACCTGTTCGCGCATCTGCTGGAAGTTGGCGCCGGGCTGTCCACCGCCTTGGAACTGTTCGCGCATCGCCTGCATCTGCTCTTGGATTATACCCTGAATCTTGGACTGTTGCTCGGTGGTCAAGCCGACCTCCTTAGCAACCTCAGGGTTCATCAGCGCTACAGGACCTGTCCACTGCAGTTCCAGTTCGCGCAGGCGCTTCTTCTGCGTGTCATTCAGCACGGTGGTCGGGTCGTTCTTCTGTCGGATTTCTTGCATGCGCTGGCGTCGCTCTTCGGGTGGCAGGTTGCGCAGTTCCTGCATCGCAAGGCGTTGTGCCTGTTGCATTTCGTTGATTTTCGCCTTCTGCTGTTCGGTCAAGTTCAACTCACGCTGGACATCGGGGCGTGCAAGCAACATGCTGGCTACCATAGCGCCCCCACCCATCATCCGACCAAAGCCAGGACCCTGTCCGAATTGACCGCCTCGCTGGCGTTGGGGTTGCCCTTGCTGGGCGATTGCGCTGGCAACCAGCGCTACAGCCACAACTCCTACCCAAACGGTTCGTGTTCTCATCGTCGTTTTGCCTCCACCCCTTCAGACGCACGCATTCCGAGAATGTTCACTGGCAAATTGCAGGAATTAGCGCATTAAGACGAAAATAGGGGGTATGTTCAAACGGGAAGTGTTGGGTATTCCCACAGGGATGTGGCTGGTGAGCTTGTTGTACCTCCTCGCGTGCGTCGTGTTGCGTGCATACTATATCGATTATGTGAGCCTTTCCCAGATTTCTGCCGTTGCGGAAGGGTTTCGGCGCGAGTCACCTTCGTTCTGGAATGGGTACGGTTTCTTGGGTGTGCCCTTGCTGTGGTTAATTACTTTACCCTTCCGTTTCTTCTGGTCTTTGCTGGAGGGTGCGCAGACGATGGGGGCGATAGCGATTTGGCTGACGGGGTTGATTCTGTATCGTATCAGTAGGCGCGCAGGACTTTCGACCGCAATTGCAGGCTGGCTTACTGCTCTGTTCTACGGCTCGAATGTAGCGTGGAACGGCGCCACGATGTTCCCCCTCCCTGCTTTAGCACTTCTGCTGATGGCGTGGTGGTCCTTGCGCACTCTCGATTGGCTTGCTGACACCCAGAACCTTTCAGCGCGGTCGGTTCGGATGGCGGTTGCGAGCGTTCTCCTCTGCTGGGTGAACCTGTTTGCCCTCTTCCCTACCCTGGTTGCAGGGGTGCTGAGTCTGCGTCGTGGAGGAGGGGCGAGCTACTTAGGGGTACTGATTGGGGGCGTCGTGATAGGCTATTTGGTGGTCTACTTTGCGGTATTGCCCGGCACGGTTGTGGTCGGGGGTGTCGAGCGTCTAAAGCCGTCCATAGCGGAGTGGGTGCTTACAGGCAGTGCGAAGAGCCAGATTGAGTTCACTCCACTCTCAGCAGGCTACTGGCGACTGTTAGGGGAGCAGGCACAGAACAGCCTGCTTGCGCTCGGACGCCCCTTCCGTGAGCGGGATGTCTATCAATACTTCTTGGGTGGAACCTTCATCACGCTTCTGAAGGGTGTGTTCCTGCTGATGGTGGTGATTACGATTATCGTGCTGATTACGATTGCCACAGGTGGAGAACGGGTCATGGCAGGGCGATTCCCCAACTCCGCACGCCAGCTGGGGGGGTGGAGTCTCCTGTTGATGCTCCTTGTGCTGACCCTCTGGCAGGGCGGCTCTCAGCCGATGTTTCTCTGGACGCTCTTCTGGGCACTGGTTGCCTTAGCAGGCTGGCTTGGCGGTTATGCGGAAGAGGATACCCAGCGCATGACCTATGCGCTGGCTCCTCTTGCGCTGATTATGCTCCTGTTTGGGCTGATGAAGACGGCAGGGCTTCGCTCACCCGAATACGACTCGGAGCGTCAGGAGGCGGAAGCGGTCTATCGGGGGCTTCAGGAAGGCGAGATTGCGGTCGCCAGCACCCGACTCGCTGAGTGGCTTCGCTATTACACGCAAGGGCGCGTGCAGGTCATCGCCACCGAATACTGGACGCAACCCGACACCGAATTCCAACAACTACTAAAGCGAGCCAAAACCGAAAACCGTCGTGCGGTCGTGTGGGAATATGCCTTAGACCCAGAGGTCTACCTGACCGCAAAAATCCCTCTGAGCGCGCAGTGGAAGCAATCCCTTGAAAGTGCGCAGGAAGAGTTCCAAAAGGGTGAGGGGGCTTACCTACGACGCTATGCCAACATGGTGGTCTACCCGACCCTCAGACCCTGGTCAGGCGAAGTGCGCACTTATGGGGGTACAATTTCTCCACGATGAGCCATAGTGAGGAAGAGTACTACCTCATTGAGTCTGCGAAACGGGGCGATGAGCGCGCTTTTGACCGCTTGTGGGCGCGCCATCGCGACCGCGTGTTCCGCTCCTTGCTGAAAGCGTGTGGGGGCGACACTGAAACCACCCACGATGTGCTTCAGGATGCGCTGTTGAACGCCTTCCGCGCCCTCCAGAACTTTCGGGGCGATGCGAACTTTGCCACTTGGCTCTACACTATTGCCCGACGGCTCTGCATCCGTGCCCGACGCGACTTAGACCGCTTCTACTCGCTGGACGACCCTTTGCAAAGCGAAGAAGGTCAGCAAATCTTGCGGGAACTCATCGATAAACACGCCCAAGACCCCGAAGCCATCGCTATTGAGAACGACCTGCGCGAACAGGTGCAACGCGCTATTGCGGAACTGCCCGAATCGCTTCGACAGGTGCTGATTCTGCGCGATATCGAGGAGCTCTCCACCGAGGAGACCGCTCAGCGCTTGGGGCTAACGGTTCCAGCGGTCAAGGCGCGCCTGCATCGAGCGCGCGAACAACTGCGCCAACGCCTCGAGCAGGTGCTACGCGAGGCACCCTAACTCGTCATAATACACCCGTATCCCTGTTCGGTTGCCCCTCTGCGAAGCGTGTTGGGCGCAACGGGTGAATATCGAAGGGCAACTGCAAGCCAAGAATAAGCCGAGCCACAATCTCCCCCAAAGCGGGCGCGTGCATCACCCCATGTCCCGAAGAGCCGTTCACCAAGTAGAACCCGCTCAGTTCGGGCGCCTCGCCCACAATCCCATGCTTATCAGGCGACATCTCATACAGCCCTGCCCAACTGTTCTGCTCATCCAGGGTGGCGTTTGCGAGGCATGGCACGCGCTCGCATGCCCGACGATAGACCAGTTGGAGCCAGTGCGGTTCGAAGCGCACAGCCTCGGTATGTTCCTCCTGCAAACCGTGGGGATAGAGGAGCAGAACACGCCCATCGCGCACCCGCAGATGGAACCCATCGCTCACATCGACGCTCATCGGCATCGTTTCAGGCAACTGGGGAAAGGGGTGGGTAAGGGCGACTTGACGCTTGAGCGGATAGACAGGCAGGTCTACCCCTGCTTGGCGGGCAATCGCCCCTGCCCACGCGCCTCCTGCGTTGACGACCGTACCTGCGGGGATGCGCTCCGTTGGGGTCTGAATGCCCAGCACCCGCTCCCCCTCCCGCCACACCTGCACCTCAACCCCATACCGATATTCTACACCATACCGTTGGGAAGCGTCCAGATAGCCCTGCAATATCTGGAGTGGGCGTATAAAGCCATCCCACTCGCAGAAAGTGCCCCCTATCAGGTCGTCGGTGTAGAGCGCAGGGTTCAACGCGCGGATTTCGTCCACTCCGACCTCGCGCACTACCGAAACCCCCGCTGAGCGTTGAACCATGAGTGCCTCGCGCAAAGGGGCTAACTGCTCCTCGCTGGTGGCGACAAAGAGATACCCATACGGACGATAGCCCGAATCAACCCCTATCTCCTCTGGGAAGCGAAGGAGCTTTTCGCGCGAGAGAAGTGAGAGCCGAACATTGACCTCGGTGCTGAACTGACAACGGAACCCGCCTGTGGCTTTGCCCGTGCTTCCCTCACCCGAACGAGGCGCGCAGTCTACCACCAGCACCCTCCGACAGCCCAACGCCCTCAGGTGATAGGCAACACTTGCCCCTATCACCCCTGCGCCGATAATCACCACCTCATAATAGGGCATCATCTAACTGCCTTCATTTTACCTTCAGGCGTTTTCTACCACTTGACATCGCCATCAGGAGTGTGCTATAATACAGGTGGGCGAGAATACGATTTCTCGACGGTGAGAGGCATGCGTAGGGGCGCCTTGGTGTGGCTCATCGGGACACTGATAATCCCCCTCCTGTGGGCGGTATCCCAACAGAACCGCTCCGTTACCTTTCGATTCGTGGTAGATACCCCTGCCGAAGTGGTCTACCTCGCGGGCAGTTTCAACGAATGGCAACCCCGCAAGCACCCGATGAACCCCTCTGAAGACCGACGCACTTGGACGCTCACCCTGCAGTTGCCCCCTGGCGCCCATCAATATAAGTTCGTGGTCAACGGCACCGAGTGGCACACCGACCCGAACGCCCCCGTTATAGACGACGGCAACGGCAACCTGAACTCGGTCATCTGGGTGGAACCCGATGGCTACCAACGCCCCGCACGGATTGGCGACGGGCAGATTACGCGCAGTGCCATCCATCACGACCCTGCTGACCTGCGCGACCGCAACCCTGTGCAAGGCACGCTGAACCTACGCCTACGCACCCGTAAACACGATGTGCAAGCCGTTTCCCTCCACTACTGGCAGAATGGACGCTCCCGTACGCTTCGCATGCAACCCGTTGTCTCCGATGCGCTCTACACCTACTATCTCGCACGCTTGCCCGAAGCGGACTTGGAGTATCTGTTCGCTATTCGGGACGGCAGGACGACCCTCTGGCTCTCACGACTCGGGCTGACCTCGCAACAGCCTATCCAACGCGAAGCCCGCTTCACCCACCGCGTGGGCGAGAACCGCTTCGAAGTGCCCGATTGGGTTGCCGACGCCATCTTCTATCAGATCCTGCCCGACCGCTTCTATAACGCAGACCCCACGAGCGACCCCGAAAACGATGTGCCCATCGATTTCACAGGGCGTATCGAAGGCGACCGATTCTACGGTGGCGACCTCAAGGGCATCACCGAGAAGCTGGACTATCTACACGAACTGGGGATTACCACGCTCTACCTCACCCCGATATTCGCTTCCGTCACCCACCACAACTACGATATCGATGACTACATGCGGGTAGACCCCCAACTGGGCACGAAAGAAGATTTAGAAGCACTGGTGCAGGCACTGCGGAAGCGTTCGATGTGCTTGGTGCTGGATGGTGTGTTCAACCACACGGGCATCTACTTCTTTGCCTTCCAAGACCTGCTGGAACATCAAGAGCGCTCGCCCTATCGAGACTGGTTCATCGTGGAGCGGTTCCCTGTGCGCGTGGAGTCGAACCCGAACTACTGGGCGTGGTGGAACATCCCTTATATGCCCAAGTTGAACCACGAGAACCCTGCGGTGCGCCGGTATCTGCTGGGCGTAGTTTCTTACTGGACACGCCTGCTGAAGTTGGACGGCTGGCGGTTGGATGTGCCGAACGAGGTAGCCGACACCTTCTGGCGCGAGTTTCGTCCGCTGGTGAAGCGCGCCAACTCTGAGGCGGTGATTATTGGCGAAATCTGGAGCGATGCGGGACACTGGCTACAGGGCGATATGTTCGATAGCGTGATGAACTACCTCTGGCGGGGCGCAGTTCTCGATTGGGTGGCGCACCGACGGATTCGAGCCTCGCAGTTTGACCAGCGCATGCAGAGCCTGCTGATACGCTACCCACGCCAGAGCCTGTTTGCGATGTATAACATGCTCAGTAGCCACGACACCCAACGCTTCTGGCGCGAGTGCGGTGGGGATGAACGACGGTTTCGGCTGGGCATACTGCTCCAGATGACCGCCATCGGTGCGCCCGCCATCTACTATGGCGATGAGATTGGCATGGATGGAGGAGGCACACCCGACAACCGTCGCCCGATGAAGTGGGAGAATCTTACCCCTCAAGAGCTGGCACTCCGAGCCTATGTGCAGAGGCTGATTCAGGTGCGTCAGGCAATCCCTGCCCTCCGTCGGGGCGACTGGCAGACCCTGCTGGTGGACGACGAGCGCAATCTCTATGCCTTCGCCCGTATTCTTCACTCTCCCCACTCCCCATTCCCTACTCCCCACTCCCCTTCCATGAACACTGAGATTGCTCTCGTGTTGATTAATAATGGGGAGCAGGACGCCACAGTGGAGGTGCCCTCCCCGTCCTCTGCCACCAAGTGGATAGTAGTTGCACACAGTTGGGACACTCTCACTAAGGGGACTTCTGCGCTACAACGATTTGAGCGGAAGACCTATTCCGCTACAAAGGGGCGATTAGCACTCACGCTACCGCCCCTATCGGGGATGATTCTCATCCCCACCCCTTCCAAACAGGAGGTATCGAAGCCATGACACAGAAGCGTTTCGGCTTTACGCTGATAGAGTTGTTGGTCGTGATAGCGATTATCGCCATCTTAGCGGCGATACTGTTCCCCGTGTTCGCTCAGGCGCGCGAAAAGGCGCGTCAAACAACCTGCCTGAGCAATATGAAGCAAACCGGTACGGGCTTGCTGATGTACGCCAACGATTACGACAACCGCGTGCCCATCTTTTGCTTTGCAGAGTATTACCATGTGGCAGCGCGCCTAATGCCTTACACGAAGAACCGCGATATCTATCGCTGTCCCTCCTCGGCTTTTCGTCAGGGCACTGCCCAGCTGATTCAGCGCGACAACGGGTTTGGCGACTATATGCGCGCCCCGAACCACCCTCAGGTGGGATTAGGAACCTCTACACGCGGGCGTGCGAACTACTTCGATGATATCTATCCCCCCATGGACTACCTTGTGCATAACGGGTTAGGAGGCTACGGGCTTTATGACTGCAACTATAATCCCTCTACGATTGATGGCGGGCGTGTGCGCCGTCCTTCTCGTGCGGTAGCGATGATCGACCTCCCTCCCAGCCGTATGCAGTGGCCCGGACGCGCTTTCTGGGAGGCACGCTTAGGCACGAACTTCAAGGGACGCCACAGCGAGGGTTCGGTGGTGCTCCACCTCGATGGGCACTCTAAGTGGTACCAGTACCGCTTCCTCTACCCGACTGACCGCGACCAACAGAACTACTCAGAACCCTCGTGTAGCGACCCCGATCCGATGGCAAAATACACTTGGTACTGCTGGGGCTACGAATGGGGTCCGCCCGAAGACCAGTAAACCATGTATTGCTTTCGGTGGGGGCAGAACTTACCCCCCACCGAACCTCAACAAGCCTGTTCGCTTTTAGCAAAAGTGGAAGGCTCAAGGAACGCGTCGACAATCATCGGGTCGAACTGTCTCTCGCGTTGGCGTCGGATTTCTTGAAGTGCCATCTCGTGGCTCATTGCGGGGCGATAGGGGCGGTCGTGGGTCATAGCATCGTAAGCATCTGCTACCGCCACAATACGCCCCCATAAGGGAATCTCTGTTCCCTTGAGATGACAGGGATATCCGCGTCCGTCCCAGCGTTCGTGGTGCGTAAGGGCGATGATGCGCGCCATCTGCACAGGAGGATAGGTCGAACCTTCTAACATACGCGCCCCAATAATCGTATGCTCTCGCATGATTCGGCGTTCTTCATGGGAGAGTTTGCCAGGTTTGCGTAGAATTGTGTCGGGAATCGCTATCTTGCCGATATCATGAAGCGGTGCAGAAAAGCGCAACTGGTGGAGAGTCTCCTCATCCAGTCCTAATACGCGTCCTATCATCTCGCTCAATCGTCCTACACGCACGATATGTTGCCCTGTGAGGTCATCGTGATATTCCGCTGCCCGCGCCAAACGCTCTAAAATCTCCAGCTGAGCCAAACCTAACTCGCGCTCCCGTGCCCGGAGCACCTCCTCTACTCGATATTTTTGCTCAGCGAGTTGCAGGTGCAATTGGCGAAGTTCCAGTAAATTGCGTATTCGCAATACGAGGTCTAACGCACTGAACGGCTTGTTCAGAAACTCGGTTGCGCCTACGAGCAAAGCATTCGTCTTGACCTCAGGGGATGGGTCACCCGTCAACACTATCACAGGCAGAATCTCACCAGGATACAGTTCACGCAGAATGCGTATGACCGTATCACCCTCCATCGATCGCAGATGCCAGTCTACTATTGCAATATCAGGGTGAATGGTAGCAAGGGTCTTCATGAGCACTTCCTCATTTGGAACCGCATATACCTTTTCGCAACCCGACTCGTGGAGGAGTTGAACTAAGTAGTCCAGAGTTTGCTCTTGGTCATCCACCACCACGATGGTTGCGCTGGCGAAGTCCTGCAGTTCGTGCATGATGGTCACCTACCTTCTACGCTCCCTTAATCGGAGCGAGGTAACCAAGTCCTTTTGAACGGTGTGCCTCCTGCAGGTGTGTGCATCAATTACCATAAGCCAGTGGCAATTCCTGCCAAGTGAATTGATGCCTACCTCGCAATTTTGCGGGTAGTCGATTCGACGAAAAGCAACTCTGTTAGGTTCCCTTCAGCACATGCGATGTGTCTTGGCTAACAACAGATTTTTTCGGCTTGGCAGGCGTGCCAAGCGCGTACGAGCTGGTTCGGGCGCCAAGGGGCAAGCAGGAACAAAGTGCCGATGCTAAAGGCACGTGCGCCCAGCTCCCATAGCTCCTCAAGGTCTTTCATTGTGTAGATTCCACCCCCTGCGATAATCGGCAGGCGGGTATAGCGTGCTAAGTTCGCAACGGCTTCACGCACAAGGGGGCGTATCGGCTCGCCCGATACTCCTCCCCCACCCAACTTCTGCAACGGTGAAGGCTTGTCGGGAAACACAAGGTGCCACGGTACCGCATTAATCGCATGCACCGCCTCGGCAATCCCTTCCACCGCTTGGGCAATCTCTACATAGGGCTGGTCGTAGCCCACCTTCACAATCAGTGGGTGTCCTGCCCTATGCAGGGCGGAAGCCAGCGACGCCACATGCGCAACCGCGCTCTCGTGAGGTACATTCGGGCAGGAAGCGTTCAACTCGATGCCCACAATTTGCAAGGGGCGCAACTTCTCGGCAAACTGGTGTGCCTCCTCTACCGTTTCGGGGAACACCGATACGACTGTTTGTAGCCCCATCTGCCTCATTCGGGGATAGCAGGTGCGAATCCACCAGTCGATGCCCGGATTGGTCAACCCGACCGCATTCACCGTGCCCCCGCGAATGAGCCGTACACAGCGCCAGGGTGCGTACCAGCGTAGGTTGCCCCGTCGGGGATGCAAGGTGAGCGTTTTGACCACGATTGTGAAGGCGTGGGGGTTCAATAGCCCGACCCAGCGCAGGGGATACTCCCACCACCAACCCCGCCCATCGAATCCGAGCGCGCCACTTCCTGTAAGGAACTCCACGCGCGCACCGTTGGAAAGTTCAATCACACTCATGTTGTACCCGATACGGTATCCTATAAGCGTGCTATGAAAGCGAGCGTTGCTACCCATTCTCTGTTCTGGCTGTGGTTTCCTCTTGCCCTCAGCTTCACCTTGATGATGGCGGAAGCCCCCACCACGAATGCGGTCTTAGCGCGCTTTGATGACCCTGCAGTGCAGTTGGCGGGTTTTGGTGTGGCGTTGGGGCTATCGTTGCTGATTGAAAGCCCCGTGATTATGCTGTTGGCAACTGCAATTGCGCTGGTCAAGGGGCGCGACTCGTTCTATGCGCTGGTGCGTTTCGTGTTGATGCTGATGACGGGGCTGACTCTGCTAACAGCGTTGGTCGCCTTCACACCTTTGTATGACGGGATTGCGTTTCGGCTGTTGGGGCTACCAGCGCGTGTGGGCGAGGCGGGGCGCAGTGCGCTTCAGGTCATGCTCTTGTGGAGCGCAGCGATTGGCTGGCGACGGTTCCTGCAAGGGGTGCTGATGCGCTACGGGGGTGCGCACTTCGTTTCTTGGGGCACAGCTATTCGGCTTTTGAGCATCGTGAGCGTGGGTGTGGCACTGCTGGCGTGGGGCGTTCTGCCGGGTGCAGTTGTGGGCGCGTGTATGGTGATGGCGGGGGTCATCGTGGAAGCCCTTGTGACCACCCTGTTCGCCCTGCCAATTTTGCGGGAGCGCGTGTTGCCCGTTGCGGATACCGAGCCTGTGCCTTCCCAACGCGCAATTGCACGCTTTCACGCACCCCTTGCGGGCACGAGCCTGCTGACCCTGCTGGTGCAACCCCTCACGGCGTCGGCAATCGCACGACTGCCCGAACCTGAGATTGCGCTTGCTTCGTGGTCGGTGGTGTTCGGCTCGCTGTTAATCCTGCGTAGTTGGGGCTTGGCGTTGCAAGAGGCGACGGTCGCTTTCCTGCCCGACTGTCAAAACCCATCGCTCCTTCAGCGGTTTGTGCATCGGGTGGCGTGGGCCACCAGTGGGGTTCTACTAATTGCCCTGCTGACTCCGCTGGCAGACTGGTTCCTACAGGGCTTGCTTGCACTGAAAGCCGACTTGGCACTGCCCGTGCGTGTGGGGTTATGGCTCTGTATCGGTCTTCCTGCGCTCACGGCGTATGGTTCCTACCTACGGGGTGTGCTTATCTACCAACGGCGCACGGGGCTGGTCTCCAAGGGGATGGCGTTGAATATCGCTGTGAACGCTCTTGCGCTGGGGGTGGGGGTACTGGTGGGGCGATATTTCGCTGAGGGCGGTGCGCTCGTGGGGCTGAGCGTAGGCTGTTTCGCGTTCCAACTGGCAGGACTGGTGGAACTGGGCTACTTGGGGCGACAGATAAAAACAGATACCGCCTCCCCTTTATAGAGGAGGCGGTTCAGAAAGGTCAGAACTCCAGATTTAGCATCCTGTACCGAAGTTGAACAGCACAATAAGCAGGTCGGCATCATCCACCACACCATCGTTATTCACATCCTCAGGCAGACCGCTTCCGCTACTCCCAAAGGCAAAGAGAACTGCAAGCAGGTCTGCATCATCCACACATCCATCGCCATTCACATCGCCTGGCACTGTGCTTGCTTCCACAGTCTCGATATCGTCCAAGTACACAATATACGGACCCACCTGATTAGGGTCTACCGGGGTGAAAGCAAGTTGTTCGATGGTTCCTGAGTTGCCATCAATAATCCCATTAGCAGAACCCCCAGCAAAGCCGATGACAGGGTCGTTCCGAATATCGAACTCCACCTTCACCCACTGGTCCTTCTGGTTGATAAGTACCCCTATCGGCGGGGGGGCACTTGTAGCCCCAATCCACTCGATACCGCCTGCAGTACCTCCATTCCCACCACATTCAGCGGTTGAGCCTGTTTCGCGAATACCCAAAGTGAGATAGAAATCGGGCGTAGTGGAAGGCACATAGACCCAGACGACTACCTTGTGGTCAAAGTTGATGTTCGGGTTGGGAATGTTAGGGGTATTAAAGGTCGTCAGGCGAAGCCAAGCGTTGGGTGCTCCTGTGAATTGCCACGCCACTTTCAGCGATTGAGTGCCTGTATGGGCTACCTCATCGCTAATGATGGAACAGTTATAGATGCCTGCATCCAAGTTGCAAAACCCAGTGAACGCCATAAAGCCACTGGTAGAGCCAGAAAAGCTGGGCTGGCGAAACATTACAGCACCGTTCGTACCGACGGGGTATCCCTCGAAGTCGGCAATTATGCAAGGGCTTTGCGCCAGCGCGCTCACTATCGTCACCACAGCCACGATGCTACTCATCGTTCCTTTCATCGTTGACCTCCTTAGAGGCATTTGCCCCTTATCTATTATACCCTATTTTATAGGGTTTCTCCTGTCCCGTTGTTTGCGGTTTATGACCCCCTATAACGAGGTTGCTCACTTCGCAGACAATTTTAGTTAAGCCACTCCCTCCATTTCGGCTTTGTGCGTGTGATTGAGGATGTTCGAAAAAAAAAAGTGGCTTGGGCATCTTGCCCATTTCGCACACGGGTGGGACGCCCGTGCTACGAGTGTGGCACAGACATTTGTGTCTGTACAAAAGCAGTGTTCCACAGGCAGGAATGCCTGTGCTCCATTTTGCTGATGGGCAGGATGCCCGTGCTACGAATGGATTTTTCGAACAGCCTCCGTGTGATTTGCTATTCTACCTCTCAATTCGCCTTCTGGGGAAATTGCTCATCTAAGGGGTACCTGCCCCACCTTTGGTAGAACGCCAGGGTGGGGCAGTGCCTCTTTCACCTGAACTGGCGGTGGCGCATCAGGCAGAGGGGTAGGCAGGGGAAGTTCATCCACACTCCATTCGGAACGGTAGACCCTATATCCCCGCGCGGGCACCTGCTCCACCCAGAACCATAGCTCAAACTGCCAGATTCGGCTCCCCTCTGGCAACGGGCGTACAGTGCCGTCGGGCAGTTCGAAAACCGACGCTGGCTCCAATCGGGAGCTTACGATTTGGCACGGCATGCGTGCGCCCGTCTCATCCCACACGCTGGCGGGGCGTGGCTCCGAGTTCGGCTTGAGGGGCATCCGCACTTTCAGTAGCGCCAAACCCGTGTAGGGGGTGTCCAGTGGGTTCAGCACCACTAATGCGCGGTAGTCGCTTGTAGCCTCCTCAAACCGTGTATCCACCCGATTCGCCAACTCGTCGACGGTAATCATCGGCTAAGCGGTTCAGCGGTTCGCCCTCCAACTTGTAGGGTACCCAGTCGCTCTCTTTCGGCTCTGCCCCGAGTCGGCGGTAGAACTCGATTGCAGGCGTGTTCCAATCCAGCACCTGCCACTCGATACGGTTCCAGCCACGCTCTAAGGCGAGGTTCGCAAGGTAGCCCATCAGCAGAGAGCCAATCCCCCTGCCTCGTGCTTCAGGCACCACATAAAGGTCTTCGATATAGAGGCTGGTTTGGGCACGGAAGGTGGAGAATATCGGAAAGAAGAGCGCATATCCAATCGGATGGTCATCTTCCCACGCCAGCACCGCCTCGGCAGAGGGCGTATCCCCAAACAGCGCATCGCACAGCCGTTCATGGGTCGCGGATACCTGCTCTGAGCGACGCTCGTACTCCGCCAGCTGATGAATAAGACCCAGCAGAATCTCCACTTGGTCGGGCAGGATAGGCTCGATGCGCACCGTTGTAGAACTCATCGCTGTAGTTTTACCCTATCGCCAGGCAATAGCACCTGCAGGCTCAGCCCTGTCGTGCCCAACAGCGACTGGTGCTGGCGTATTGCTCCCGTTATCTTCACAATCACCACCTGCCCTGCCTGAACTGTAAGCGTGTCGCCCTGCACAATTGCCCACGCATCCTCGTCGACGCCTATGCCGATGTGCTGAGGGTGTTCCAGCAGGGCACAGAGGAGACGCTGAAGCCGTTGACGCTTGAGAAAATGCTGGTCGACAATACACGACTCCAGCACCCCCAAACCGGGCGCCACTTCACATGCACCCACCTGCAGGTCGCCTGTAGGGGACTGTTCCCCTGTGGGCATTTTGCTTCCCATCAAAGAGGCGCCCGCGCTGGTTCCGCCCACTACTCCGCCCCGCGCCACCATCCCACGCAGTGCTTTTAGGAACCGCTCGGAGTGCCCCAACCGCTTCATCAAGCGATTCTGGTCGCCCCCAGGAATCCAAACGCCTCGCGCTTCATGAAGCATCTCGGCTATCGCTTCGGGGTCTAAGGTATCGGGCATACGCAGATTGCGTGCGCCTTGTTCCTGAAGGAAATCGCCAGAGCGTTTCGCTCCCCTCGCCACCTCCTCCTGCGTATGAGCGAGCACGACAATCGGTGCATGCGCCCCTCCTGCCAGCCGAATCAGTGTCTGGGGTACCTCAGGGGGTGTGGAACCCCCACCGACCAAAATCACCGCACCCTGGTTCCGCTTCCTCATAGCCACTCTAACAGTTCGTACAGGCTATGGAGGGTTCCTATCGGGAGTTCGGGTTCGGGATGGGGTTGCTGGTCGCGATTGAGCCAGAGCGCCTGCCAACCCGCCTGATACGCGCCCATCACATCGTGCTTCCACGAGTTGCCCACAAACAGCATCTGCTCTGGCGGAAGGTTTAGCTGGGATTCCACGAACCGAAAGATTTCGGGATGAGGCTTCCCGACCCCTACCTCTCCTTCGATAGCGACCACCTGAAAATAGTCGGTTAGCCCCAGCAGTTCCAGTTCCCTGCGCTGTTCACGGGCGGGTCCGTTGGTAATCACGAAGAGAGGGTACCGCTCCCTCAAGGCGTTCAGCACAGGCAAAGTATCCTCAAAAAGGTGGAGATGTTGCTCGCGCAAGTGAAGATAGCGCCAGCTGAGCTGTTCTGCTAACCCATCGTTCGGTAGCCCAAGTTTCTCCAGCATTCGGCGCATCGTTTCGAGGCGGGTGGGGTGTCCCTCGCGCTTGTAGAGACTGTACCATGGCTCTGTGTGGATAATCTCCAGCACCTCCTTGAAGGCGAGCTTGTAGTGGTGGTCGATAGCCTCAAGGTCATACGAGGTGTGCGGTAGCATTAGTTCTGCGAACGCCATGCGCCGAGTCTGCTCGGCAACAGGCAAATAGACGCAGAGCGTGTCGTCCAAGTCAAATCCTACGGCTGAGATAGGTTTCCGTACCAAGTTTTAACCTCCCTCGCGATGGAGATTTCTCAGGCAAGATAGTAAGTGGCTTGGGCATCCTGCCCATTTCGCACACGGGCGGGACGCCCGTGCTACGGTTTCGTGGCTTGGGCATCTTGCCCATTTAGCACACGGGCAGGATGCCCATGCTACGGTTTCACTTTTGCCACGCGCGCAAACGTTCCGCAATAGCAGGGATTACTTGCGCACGCAAATGAATCCCGTTCTCCTGATAGTCTACTGAGAGCACGCGCCCGTACTCATAGCACTCTGCGAGGAGTGCGGTCTCGGAATAGGGGAGCCATACATCGACTGAGACCAGCATATCCTGTAGGGTCGCCACGATGCGGTCCATCAGATGCGGAATCCCTTGTGCTAATCGTGCCGAGATGTAGACCGAGTTGGGGGTCTCTGCCACCAGTTGCCTGAGCCAAGCCGTATCCCGAACTCGGTCAGCCTTGTTGAAAACGGTGATAATCGGTTTCTGGTCGGCTCCCAGCTCCACCAGCGTGGTTTCCACCGCATCGCGCTGAAGCTCCCAGTGGGGGCTGGAGATATCGATGACATGGAGGAGGAAGTCCGCCTCGCGCACCTCTTCAAGCGTGGCGTAGAACGCCTCCAACAGCATCGGGGGCAAGTTCTCTACAAAGCCGACGGTGTCGGTTAGCAGAACGGACCAGCCGTCGGGTAGCACCACGCGCCGAGTGGTCGGGTCGAGCGTGGCGAACACGCGGTCATCCACATAGGTCTGCGCACCTGAGACCACATTCAGCAGGGTAGACTTGCCTGCGTTGGTGTAGCCGACGATCGCTCCACTTGGGAAGGGCAGTCGGCGTCGTGAGGTGCGCTGATGGAGGCGTTGGCGACGGATTTCCTGAATCTCTTCTCGTAGGGAGGCAATCCGCTCGCGGATGCGACGCTTGTCCATCTCCAGTTTTGTCTCGCCGGGACCGCGCGTGCCGATTCCGCCTCCCAGGCGCGAAAGGGCGTTTCCCTTTCCAGAGAGGCGAGGCATCAGGTAGAGCAGTTGCGCCAATTCCACCTGCAAGGCGCCCTCGCGCGAGCGTGCCCGTTGAGCGAATAGGTCTAAGATGAGTTGGGTGCGGTCGATGACGCGCGTCTGGGTAATCTCTTCCAGGTTGCGCTGTTGGACGGGGGTCAGCTCGGTGTCGAACAGAATCACATCGGCTTGGGTTTCGCGGGCGATTGTGAACAGTTCGTCGGCTTTGCCCTTACCGATAGCGGTGGCGACATCGAGCGAATGGCGTTTCTGACGGAGTTCCCCCACCACTTGAACCCCTGCCGAGCGGGCAAGGGCGTGCATCTCTTCGCTCCAGTACGACTCTTCAGCCGAAATATCGGGTCGGCATAGCACTAAGATTGCTCGTTCCAGCCTACCCAGTTCGGTCATTCGGTGTGGGATTGCTGTTCACCTCCGCAAAGTTCCAGTTTCTGCACGCGCTTCTGGTGGCGTTCAGCCCCGCTGAAGGGGGTCGTGAGAAAGGTCTGCACGATTGCCTTCGCCATCTCGGCACCGATGAGGCGCGCACCAAGGCAGAGCACATTTGCATCGTTATGCTCGCGTGCGAGCCGTGCCGACACCGGTTCTGAGGCATGCGCAGCACGAATGCCTGCTCGCTTGTTCGCCGCGATGCACATCCCAATCCCCGTGCCACAGATGAGGATACCAAAGGCTTGCTCATTTTGGAGATGTGCCAGCATCTGCTGGGTGAGCGCATGGGCGACATCGGGATAATCCGCAGGTTGCTCAGAGAACACGCCCACATCGTGCACGGGGTAGCCCTGCTCTTGGAGGAACGCCTTCAGTTCCTCTTTGAGGGGGTAGCCCGCATGGTCAGAGCCGATATAGACCCTCATCGTTGTGTGGGGTTCGAGAGTGCCTCAGCGCGTAGGGCACCGTTGCCCGCCTGTTTGGCTTGCAGACGCTCACGCAGAATCTCCAACGCCTTCTGCAGTTGGGCATCTTTAGTGCGGTCTTCATCTGTGATGCGCCAGCCTTCGGGCGCCTCTACCGGATGGTCGGGCTTCAAACCGCCCACGCGCTTGCCATCTTCTATCTTGGCGTTGAGGTCTGTGCCGTTGGGGGTTAGGTATTTGGCAGTCGTGATGGCGACAGCGGTATTGTAGGAGGTCGGAATGACCGTTTGCACCAACCCCTTGCCAAACGAGTCCTGCCCTACCAGCACGGCGATTTTATAGTCGCGGAGCGCGCCCGCCACAATCTCAGAGGCACTTGCGCTACTGCTATCGATGAGCACGACCATCGGCACATCCAGCCCGCGATATTTGCCCGGAATGGTGTGGCGTTTCTCGATAGGTCCATTCCGCCCCACAATCTGGACCACGACCCGATTGCCATCGATAAATCGGCTGGCGACCTCGATCGCCGATTCTAATAGCCCACCGGGATTGGTGCGTAGGTCTAAGATGAGGGCGCGTCCGTCGTTCTGTTTAATCTCGTTGAGGGCGCGGTCAATGAGTACAGGCGCTTTCTCGTTGAACTGTTGGAGCCAGATGCGGTAGATTTTGTTCTCCGTGTCCTCTAAGTAGATATCGAGGGTGGGGCTTTCGATAAGGTCGCGTTTTATGGTGAACTTGAGCGGTGCGCTTTCCCCTTCGCGTCGGACGGTTAGCTCGACAGTGGTAAAGCGAGGCCCGCGGATGAGGCGCACGGCTTCATCCAGCGCCATTCGCTCCAGACTCTTGCCATCCACTGCGATAATCACATCGCCTGCTTTCAGTCCTGCGCGCTCGGCTGGACTGTTCGGGAGCGGTCGCACGATGCGCGCTCCGCCCGGTGCGTCCTCCAATAGTGCCCCTATGCCTGTGAAGCTGCCTGAAGTATCCTCCTGCATGCGTCGGAACGCTTCAGGTTCCATAAATCGGGTGTAAGGGTCACCCAAAACTGCCAGCATGCCATCGATACCGGTGTAGGTCAGTTTTTCGATGGAGGGGGGCGTACCGTAGAAATGGTGTTCGATCTCGCTCAGGACGCTCTCAAAGGCGGCTATAGGGTCCAGTTTGCTTTCAGATCGCTCTGTGAAGGCAGTGATGCGCTGGCGTAGTTGCTGAAGCGAGTGAGCGAGATTGCCAGCAGGGTTCGCCCATATCTCGGCACTTAGGAACCCCAGGAGAAAGAGAAGCGCCGTTGCAGGAAGTAGCAGAAGCAGTTGCCCTAAGACGCGACCGTGTGTCATGCGGAACCTCCTTTTTGGCTCCCCGTAGCAGGAGCCGTTTTCAGCCAGTGGAGAGCCTGATCCAGTGCAGGGTCGCCCCCAGGTTGTCCCTGCATGCGGATTGCCCCTGAGACGCGCACATCAGGTTGAACCCCCTTCTTGTGGAAATCGGTGCCATTCACCCCATAGTAGCGCCCAACAGTAAGGGTGAAGGCAGAGTCGTCTTTGAGTTGGTACAGCACTGTCTGGCTTGCGTCCCCAGCGGTCGGCACGCCGAAGAGTCGGGCATCGGCAGTGCTCTTGAGCGCAAGCGCCATCACCTCCGCCACCCCATAGGTGCCTCCATCGATTAGGACTGCAATCGGCATCTTCACAGGGCGTGGCGCTTCGGAGAGCTTGAGAGGCGTTTTGGTGTAGTTTTTGCCATTTCGGGTCTCCACCTGCGCTACGGTCTGCTTGCGCGCCAAGTGGCTCAGCAATTTGAGCATCGGCTCCTGTTGCCCGATAGCGGTCTGGCGCAGGTCGAGAACTAAGCCCTTTGCGCCTCCCTTTTGAAGGGTCTTGAGTGCCTGTCGGAACTCCTGCTCTGCCTTGCCGTTGAGCATGTGGAAGCGGATATAGCCCCAACGGTTGGCAAGCAGGCGATAGTCGATGGGTTTTACACGCGTGAGGGTGCGCGCCACCTCCACTTCAAGGCTCTGCCCAGCACGGCTAACCTTCAGGCGGAGGGGAGCCGAGTCGTTCTCTGCAGGCAGGGTGGTCAGTTTCTCGATTGCCTCGTCGATAGAGAGGGCATTCCGAAGCCGTTCCCGTGCGCGACGGTCGGCATCGCGGATTTGCTGGCGTTCGCTGTGAAGCCGTTGCAGTTGCACGACCTCGGCAAACGGGTCTTCCGAGATTATCCAACGGTTCTCGATATGGGTGATGATGTCGCCCGACTTAATCCCTGCGCGCTCTGCAGGGGAGCCGGGCACTACTGCCACCACCTGTATCAGCCGTTGGTCTACGGTAAAGGTCTCGTTGGTATTGCCCACTTTGAGAGGAGCTTTGCGCTGAAGCAAGGTCAGGATTGCCCCAATCCCTTCCACTTCGCCATTTAGCGCACGCACATAGCGTCTATGCTGGTCGGGGTCAAGATACTGCGAGTGGGGGTCATCTAAAGCTGAGAGCATCGCTTTGAGAGACCCCTGTAGGAGTTTCGACTCCTCTATGGGTTCCACATAGTTTGCTTTGACTTCGCTTAGCACACGCGAGTAGAGGCGCGACATCTCAGGTTCCGAAAAGCGCGCATGCGCTTTTGGCTCCCGCGCCTCGGCTAAGGTCGGGGCGAAATCGCGCTGAACAACCAGTTCCGAACCTGGGGCAGGAGCGCGCCCAAGAGCCAACCGCGCCCACCAGCCCCCTCCAAATGCTAACAGCATCAGGAGGAGGCTCACACCCCCGCGTATCCATAACCGTTTCACGCTCGAGTAAACCTCCGAGTCTATTGTACCCCATTTTCGGCAAGCACCCCCGATTTCCCAGAGAGGTATAACATGGCATACGATGGAGAACGCGGAACGACGGTTCTTTGGCTATGTGCGCCAACAGTGGAAGCCCTTAGTGGTGGCTCTGCTCTGTTCGTTGGGGGTCACCGCTATCACGGGGATTACTGCCTATCTGCTGGAGCAGGTTATCCGCTCGATGGACATGCGCGATACCGCCTTGCTAAACCGTGTTTCGCTTACAGTAATCGGTCTCTTTGCACTGAAATGGTTCTTCTCCTACGGGCAGGTCTATTATCTGGGATTAGCAGGTCAGCGGTTGATGGCGCGCCTGCGCGAGGAGCTGTTTCGCCACCTTCAGCGCTTGCCTCTGGGCTACTTCCAATCGCGCCAAATTGGCACCATCCAGTCGGTGATGGTCAACGATGTGCCCGTCCTACAGAGTGCCATAGTGCTTATAAGGGATGTGGTTGATGCGCCCTTGCGCATTATCGCATTCACCGCTTATATCTTCTACCTCAACTGGAAGCTGGCGCTGTTGGTGTTTCTGTTCCTGCCGATGATTGCGGTGCTTCTTCGAAGGCTGGGACGGCAGATTCATCGCATCACCCACCAGACGCAAGGCGCGCTGGCAGAGGTGAGCGCACTGGTACAAGAGAGCTTAGCAGGCGTGCGGGTCATCAAGACCTTCGTGTCGGAAGACCGCGCGATCGAACGGTTCATCAAGCGCAATCAGCAGGTGTTGAACCACTCCGTGCGAGGCGAGCGACGACGCGCACGCCTAAGACCAACCGTCGAGTTCATCGGCGCGGTGAGTATCGCACTCGTGCTGTGGTTTGGGGGTCAGCAGGTGGCACAGGGCGAGATGAGGATGGAGCAACTGATAAGTTTCCTGTTTCTGGTGCATCAGATAGCCCAAGCGGCGTCGGGAGTGGGCACAATCCAGATGATGCGCAAGCAGGTGCGCGCTGCCTCCGAGCGCATCTTCAAAGAGGTGTTGGATGTAGAACCCGAACCCTACGACCCACCGGGCGCAATCGCCCTACCCCCCATTCAGGGGCGCATTCAGTTCGACCGCGTCTCCTTCCGCTACCCGACGGGCGAGCAAGCGCTTCGCGATGTTTCCTTCACCATAGAACCGGGCGAAGTGGTCGCCTTAGTCGGGCATTCGGGAGCGGGCAAAAGCACGCTCATCGATCTGCTGATGCGCTTCTACACGCCCCAGCAGGGCAGAATCACCATCGACGGCTACGATATTCAACAGGTACAGATCGAAAGCCTGCGCTCGCAGATTGGAGTCGTACCCCAGCAGACCGTGCTGTTCGAAGGCACGATTGCCGATAATATAGCCTATAGCGAACCGAATGCAGACCAGGAGGCGATAGAAACGGCAGCCAAACAAGCGCACGCGCACGAGTTTATCGAACGCCTACCCAACGGCTACCAGACCGTGGTGGGCGGGGCAGGAGTGCGCCTTTCGGGCGGTGAGAGCCAGCGTATCGCAATTGCCCGCGCCCTTATGCGCAACCCACGAATCTTAGTGCTGGACGAGGCGACATCCGCCTTAGACCCCATCTCGGAACGGAGCATCCAGCGCGTGATCGAAGAAGGGCGCCACAAGCGCACCACGCTTATTATTGCCCACCGCTGGACAACCGTGCAGTGTGCTGACCGCGTGCTGGTGCTGGAGCGCGGACGACTGGTGGAACAAGGAACCCATGCCGAACTGTTGGCGCGCGGGGGCTACTATGCCCAACTCTACCGTGCAGCGCAACTCGAACCCCCTGCCCCAGCATCCAGCGCGTGAAGGAGAATGGGGCTTGCCACAAAACCGTAGCACAGGCATCCTACCCCCAAGCCCAACCGTAGCACGGGCGTCCCGCCCGTGTGCGAAATGGGCAAGATGCCCAAGCCACGAAGCCGTAGCACGGGCGTCCCGCCCGTGTGCTTGCTTGGGCGAGATACCCAAGCCACGAGCAGTTTGCGAGGTGTACCATGCAAAAAATCAGAATCACCCTGATACGCGGTGATGGAATCGGACCCGAAATCACCGAATCGGTAGTGCAGGTCTTCGAATCGGCAAACATTCCCATCGAGTGGGAAGAGGCTTTTGCAGGGCTGGCATGCCTTGAGCGATTTGGCACCCCTATCCCCGAGGCGACCTTAGAGTCGATCCGACGCAACTGCATCGCATTCAAAGGTCCCACCACCACCCCTATCGGCGCGGGGCATCGGAGCATCAATGTGGCGATTCGCAAGGCGTTCGACCTGTTTGCGAATGTGCGCCCAGCGCGCTCCCTACCCGGCGTCCAAACCCGCTACTCCGATGTCGACCTCCTCTTGGTGCGCGAGAATATTGAGGATACTTACGCAGGGGTGGAACACTGGCAGACTCCTGAGATTGCCCAATCGCTGCGGCTCATCTCGCGCCCCGGTTCCACAGCCGTCATCCGCTATGCCTTCGACCTCGCCCGACGGCTGAACCGACGCAAGGTCACCTGCGTGCACAAGGCGAACATCCATAAGGCAACCGATGGGCTGTTTCTGGACTGCTTCCGCACGATTGCCCAAGACTATCCCGACTTGGAAAGCGACGACATCCTCATCGACAACGCCTGCATGCAGTTGGTGGTGCGCCCAGAGCGGTTCGATGTGATGATTCTGCCCAACCTGTTCGGGGACATCGTGAGCGACCTCTGCGCGGGCTTAGTAGGTGGGCTGGGTGTGGCGCCCGGAGGCAACATCGGCAACGGTTATGCGGTGTTCGAAGCGGTGCACGGCTCGGCTCCCGATATAGCAGGCAAGGGAATTGCAAACCCGACCGCTATTTTGCTCTCGGCAGTGCAGATGCTCCACCATATCGGCTTGCACCACGATGCCGAGCGCGTGGAGACCGCCTTGCGCCTCACGCTTGTTTCGGGGATTAAGACCCGCGACCTTGGGGGAAATGCCACCACCCGCGAGTTCACCAAAGCGGTCATCAGCAACCTGCCCCCACGCAGTGCGGATGAGGAAGCAATGCCCCATATCGAGCCGTATCAAGTGGAGATGCCGATGCCCGTTGCGTCCGCTCAAGAAGGGTGGCAAACGGTGGGGTTCGACCTCTTTTTCGAGAGCAACCACATCCCGACCTGCTTGCCAGAGCAGGTGGGCGCGCTCCGACTGCGCACCCTCTCCAATCGCGGGGTGCCGATAGACCCTTCTCTGCCCCCCAACCGCTACCTGCTCAACTGGTATCGGGCGCGCTACCTCGCCGACCGCCCGCTTACCGAAAGCGAGCTCACCGAGGCACTCAACCAGCTGATGAGAACAGTCCAGTGGACAACCGTTCAGCGACTCTATCAAAAAGCGGGGCAACCTCTTTACAGTATGAGTCAAGCGGAATAGTACTCGTAGCATGGGCATCCTGCCCACAAGCCAGACCGTAGCACGGGCGTCTCGCCCGTGTGCTTGCTTGGGCGAGACGCCCAAGCCACTTTTGTACGAATATCCCTCAGCGGAATAGTAAAAGTGCCCCAAGGCAACCCCTTGGGGCACCAATTTCAAGAGGCTTTCGAAGTGTCGCCCATCGTTTCAATTCACACCCGCCCTGAAGGGCAGGTACAACCCTATCGAAATCAATCTCACTTGGAACGGCGTCGGCGCAGGAGCAAGGCTCCCAGTCCCGTGCTCAGTGCCAGCAGGCTCGCAGGCTCAGGCACCCAGTCTTGCTGGAGTAGGGCTAAAGAGGCAACAGAGGTTCCTGGTGCCGTCGCCCCATCGATGTGGAGGAAGACGGTCTCCTGTACCAGCACATTCCGAACGGGGCGACCGAACCGCACCTGAATGAGGTCCGAAAATGTACGATCGCTCCCTCCAGGATAGCCGTCACCGCTGTAAGAGCCTGACTCGAAATAGAGCACATCATTCGTGTCCGAGTCGATTACCTTCTTCGTCCACACAATCTGACCCAAATCCTGAACGAACCCTTGAATCACGAAGTCGAACCCGGTCAGCGGTGTGGTAGTGCTGTTGATGGTGTACTGCCCCGTGAAGTAACCAGCAGTGTAAGGAAGCCCATCCCCTGCAATTAGCGGTGGATTAGAGCCGACTAATAGGAAGGTGACTTGGGGCAAGCTCGTCACCGTTATCGTGAAGGGCGGGAGTTGAGGCGGGTTTGCATTCACCACCACTGGCACATTGAAGTTAGTGAAACCCGGTCCTGGTTGGAATACCGAGCCTTGACTATTTTGAACCGAGACCGTCCAAGACGCAAATGCGTGTACCGCCACCAAGGCGGTTAATGCCATCGTAGCGAAGCGTAAGCCTTTCATAGCGAAACAACCTCCTATGCTGTTGTAGTAAGAGGTGGGTAGATTGGATGGAAACGCCACCTCTTCTACTCCTTTAAAGACTCAAAAACGCCCTAAAACCGGACAGCCCCACGCGAAAATTCGGGGAAAATTCGAGGCAAATTGCCCAGTTTTTGGGATGAGGGAGGGGCTACTCACCTTCTTGCAACTTGCGGAGGAACTCCGCAATCCGCGCTTCCTGTCCGTGTGAGGTGGGTCGATAGTAGGGGAGGTTCCAGTCGCCTTCGGGCATATATGGTTGGGCAACCCAGCCTTCGGGATAGTCGTGGGGATAGCGATAGCCCTGTGCATGCCCCATCTCTCGCAAGGCGGGGTGGGAAGCATTTCGCAAGTGCAACGGGATAGGCGTTAGGGGTTTCGTGCGTACATCTTCTAAGGCGCGCTGGATGCCCAAGTAGCACGCGTTGCTTTTGGGCGAACACGCCAGATAGACCGTCACATGCGCCAGTATCCACTGCGCTTCGGGCATTCCCACCCGCTCGACCGCTTGCGCCCCAGCCGATGCCACCACCAGCCCCATCGGGTTGGCGTTGCCCACATCCTCACTGGCAAGAATCAGCAGGCGTCGCATGATGAAACGGGGGTCTTCGCCTGCATGGAGCATCCGCGCCAGATAATGCAACGCCGAATCGGGGTCACTGCCCCGAACCGACTTGATGAACGCAGAGATAGTATCATAGTGATAGTCGCCCTGCTGGTCATAGCGGGGCATCGGCTTCTGGAGCAGTTGCTCAATCAGCGCAAGCGTAATCGTGCCGTTCGGTGGGGTCTGCAGTCCTGCAGTTTCGAGGATGTTGAGCACAAGGCGTGCATCCCCATCTGCCGTACGCACGAGATGGGTGAGTGCATTGGGGTCTATCGTGAGGTGGAGTGCGCCCAGCCCACGCTCCGTATCCATCAAGGCGCGCTCTACTAACCGACGCAGGTCATCCTCGCTGAGGGGATTTAGCTTCAGCACCCGCGCCCGCGACAGCAGGGCGTTCGAAAGGATGAAGAAGGGGTTCTCGGTGGTGGCGCCTATGAGGGTGAAAGTACCATCTTCCAAGTAGCCAAGCAGGGCATCCTGCTGGGTGCGCGTGAAATGGTGGATTTCATCAAGCAACAGCAGGGTCGGTTGCCCTGTGGTGCGCAAGCGATGGCGCGCGCGTTCGGCAACCTTGCGAATCTCCTGAACACCAACGCTGACCGCGCTATGGCTCTCTACATACGCCCCTGAATAGTGGGCAATCAGGTAGGCGAGGCTGGTCTTGCCACAGCCCGGCGGTGCCCACAGAATTACCGACCCAAGCGTGCCCTGCTCAATAGCAGAGCGGATGGGCATACCGGGTGCAAGCAGATGCTCCTGCCCGACATACTCCTCAAGGGTGCGCGGGCGCATGCGAGTTGCCAGCGGGAGATGTGCCTGCCCCTGAACCGACTCCCCAAACAGGTCGGATTGCACACCAGAAGGATACCCACTGAACTACTCCTCGTCGCGCATAGTGCCGTTCAGGTACTGCTCGTAAGCAACCAGGTCGAGCAGACCGTGCCCACACAAGTTGAACAGTATCACCTTCTTCTCGCCCCGCTCTTTACACGCCAAAGCGAGGTCGATTACTGCCTTGATGGCGTGGCACGGTTCGGGTGCGGGCACGATTCCCTGCGTGCGCGCGAACAGCACGCCCGCTTCGAACACCTGCGTTTGGGGATAGGCGCGCGCCTCTATCAGCCCCAACTCTAAGGCGTGCGAGACCAACGGCGCCATGCCGTGGTAGCGCAGTCCACCCGCGTGAATGCGTGGGGGCATAAAGTCGTGTCCGAGCGTGTGCATCTTCAGCAGGGGCGTCTTGCCTGCGGTGTCGCCAAAATCGTAGCGATATTCGCCCTTCGTAAGCGAGGGGCAGGAGGCAGGCTCTACCGCAATAATCCGATAGGGCTTGCCCTCCCGAATTTTCTTGCCCAAGAAGGGGAACACCAGCCCTGCGAAGTTGCTTCCGCCCCCTGTACAGCCGACAAGGATATCGGGTTCCTCGCCCGCCAGCTCCATCTGCTTGAGCGCCTCCTGCCCAATCACCGTCTGGTGCAGAAGCACATGGTTCAACACACTGCCGAGCGAGTAGCGCGTATCCTCGTGGGTGAGGGTGTCTTCTAACGCTTCGCTAATCGCTATCCCAAGACTGCCCGGACAGTCGGGGTCTTGGGCGAGGATTTGGCGTCCGAACTCGGTGTTGGTGCTGGGGCTGGGGAACACTTGCGCGCCCCAACTGTTCATCAGCGTCTTGCGGAACGGTTTCTGCTCGTAACTCACCCGCACCATATAGACGGTGCATTCCAACCCGAACAGTTGGCACGCCATCGCCAGCGCACTGCCCCACTGCCCTGCTCCTGTCTCGGTAGCGAGCCGTTTGATGCCCTCTTGCTTATTGTAGAACGCTTGGGGCACAGCAGTGTTGGGCTTATGGCTTCCAGCGGGGCTAACCCCCTCGTATTTGAAGTAGATATGGGCGGGTGTGTCCAACGCTTGCTCCAATCGCCGGGCACGGATAAGCGGGGTAGGACGCCACAGAGCGTAAATCTGCCGTACCGGTTCTGGGATTTCCACCTCGCGCTCTGGGGTCATCTCCTGCTCCACCAGCGCACGCGGAAAGATGCGCATCAGGGGCGCAGGGTCCGAGAACGGCTTCTGGTCGACAGAGTTCAGGGGTGGGGGTGGCGGGGTTGGCAAATCGGCAGTCAAGTTGTACCAGTGCGTCGGAATATCCTTTTGAGTGAGCAGATAACTGATCGACTCCATCGTTTGACCTCCAAGAGTCAATTTTCGGCATAGAAGGGAATTCTCCTACTACAACGGCTCAAAGTGGCAACTGAAATGCCGAAGGAAGGGCGTCTCCCATAAAATCCGATACCCCCGCAGGCTCTCCCGACGATGAAACACGCTCAGAATCACCTCGACCACATAGTCCACATGGCTTTGGGTGTAGACGCGTCGGGGGATGGCGAGGCGCACCAGTTCGCGCGGGGCGGGTAGTTCCTCGCCCGTTTCGGGGTCTTTGTGTGCGAACATCACGGAACCGATTTCGCATGCCCGAATGCCCCCCTCCCGATAGAGTTCCACTACGAGCGACTGTCCCGGATACTGCAGAGGTGGGATATGGGGAAGAAAGGCTTTTGCGTCGATATAGACTGCGTGCCCGCCTGGAGGCTGAACTATCGGCACTCCTTCTTGCGCGATGTGCTCTCCCAGATAGCGCACGGACGCCAATCGGTACTCCAAGTAATGTTCGTCCAAAACTTCCCGCAGACCGATTGCCATCGCTTCCAAATCGCGCCCTGCCAATCCACCATAAGTAGGAAAGCCCTCGGTGAGGATAAGCAGTTCCTTCTCTTGCTGGGCGAGTGTGTCGTCGTTGGTGCAGAGGAAGCCCCCGATATTCGCCAAGCCATCTTTTTTGGCAGACATCGTGCATCCGTCGGCATAGGAGAACATCTCGCGCACAATCTCACGGACGCTCTTGTCGGCATAGCCCGGCTCTCGCAACTTGATGAAGTAGGCGTTCTCGGCAAAGCGACAGGCATCGATATAGAACGGAATGCCATGCTTTCGGCAGAGCGCGCTGACCGCTCGGATGTTCGCCATCGAGACGGGCTGACCCCCACCTGAGTTGTTAGTTATCGTCATCATCACAAGGGGAATACACTCAGCTCCGACCTCCTTTATCAGCCGTTCCAGCCCCTCCACATCCATATTGCCCTTGAAGGGGTGGGGGGCTTGGGTGTCGTGCAACTCAGGGCACGGCAGGTCTACCGCTTTCCCGCCCAGATACTCGATATTGGCGCGGGTGGTGTCAAAATGGGTGTTGTTGGGAATGACATTGCCCGGATTGCAGAGCAGAGAGAAGAGGATGCGCTCGGCTGCGCGCCCTTGATGGACGGGGATTACATGGCGGAAGCCGAAAATCTCGCGCACGGTCTCCTCAAAGAAGTAGAAACTCCTGCTTCCTGCGTACGATTCGTCGCCCTGCATGATGCCTGCCCACTGCTCTGCGCTCATGGCGGAAGTGCCCGAATCGGTGAGTAGGTCGATCATCACCTCGTCTGCATGGACAAGGAACAGGTTGTAGCGGGCGCGCTGAAGGATTTGACTGCGCTCCTCCGGCGTTGTGAACCGTATCGGCTCCACTGCCTTGATACGGAAGGGTTCGATAATCGTTCGGAATCGCACGCCTTCTTAGTTCACTCTTCCAGCGAGATTCCCTGCTGGGCGAGTTTCTCGCGCAGTCGCTGAAGCTCGGCTTCTGCTCGCTCAGCTCGCTGTCGTTCCAGTTCGGCGCGTTGATATTCCGCCTCTTCGCCAGTCAGCACCAGTTCGCCTTCAGGTGTCCAGAAACGGAGCCATCGGTCGCGGTAGCGTCGGAACTCGCCTTCCCACAGACCGAGCCACAAGCCCAACTTCGCGCTCCAGAGCCATCCGCGCTCGTTCGGCACTTTCTGCTGATACTGTCCCAGCATCAGCTCGTAGCCAATCAGCTCCTTCTTGTCGAAGTCGAACAGGAAGTACTCTTCGGTTGCAAACACCTTCTCGTAGAGGTCTTTCTTGGTGGTGCGGTCGTTCTGGGCGGTGCTGGGCGAGAGTATCTCCACAATCACATCGGGATAGCGACCCTCCTCTTGCCACACCACCCAGCAGGTTCGGGGCTTGTGATAGTCCACATCCAGCACCACGAAGAAATCAGGACCCCGATATTCGGTGGTGCTTCCGTTGATGATGTTCTCTGCTTGCTGGACGCTGAAGTAGACGAACATGTTCGCTCCTGCGAAGTAGTCGTTTCGGTCGCGCCAATGGTAAGCAAGGCTGGCAAGCAACAGCTCTTGCTGGTATCGGTGGAAGAAGTTCTCCATCGGGATACCATCCTCGTCGGGCAGTTGCAGGGCAGGAAGGGCAGGCACTTGGGTTTGCACGCCTATCACCTGCTAAAACTATACCTCAGGGTACACTCCGATTCGATGGAGAAACGCACGGGAACCCTCTATGTGGTGGCGACCCCTATTGGCAACATGGAAGACATCACCCTCCGAGCGTTGCGCATCCTGAAGGAGGTGGATGTGATTGCTGCGGAGGACACCCGCCATACGCGCCACCTGCTTCAGCGATATGGCATCGAGACCCCGTTAGTCAGTTTCCACCAGCATTCAAGCGCGGGGCGATTACAGGCGATTATCCAGCGGTTGCTGTCGGGCGAATCGGTGGCGTTGGTGACGGACGCAGGCACTCCGGGCATTTCCGACCCTGGCGGAGTATTGGTTGCGGAAGCCCATCGTGCTGGGATACGGGTCGTGCCGATACCGGGCGCCAGTGCGCTAACGGCTCTGCTTTCGGTGTCGGGTCTGCCCGCCCATCGCTTTCGGTTTGAGGGCTTCGTTCCGCGCAAAGAGGGCGCACGCAAACGCTTTTTCGAGTCGCTTGCCGATGAGGAGGTGCCGATTGTGCTATACGAATCGCCTCATCGCCTGCTTAAAACGCTCCAGAGCGCATACGAGGTGCTGGGCGACCGTCTGGTGGTGATTGGGCGCGAGCTCACCAAGCAGTTCGAGGAGGTGTTTCGGGGTCGGCTCAGCGAGGCGATCGAACGCTGGCAAGCAAAGCCCCCAAAAGGCGAGTTCGTGATTGCGATTGCGCCCCCATAAGGCTTATCCCGAACCCTGCTCTGGGCGTGGCATCCAGAACATGCATTCAGGCGTCACTCGGCAATACCACGATTCGCCCATCCTGCCGATGAAGTCGGCTACCCTATTATCCACAATCCGCCCCTCCTTCAGCAGATGGTCTGCAATATGGAAGCAGAGCACCTCGCCTATCACATAGTTGGCAGATACAGGTCCTGCACCGTGCGCCACTATCTGGAACAGTCGGCACTCCATCTGGATGGGACTCTCGGCGACGCGCGGGGGGCGCACAAACTGCGAGCGCATGGGTGTCAGCCCCACCTTCTCGAACTCACTAATCCCATGCTCATACTCGTAGGAGGTGAGGTTCATCCGTTCGGCAAGGTGGTAGGGAGCAATATTCACCACATACTCGCCTGTTGTTTGCACATTGCGGAGAGTGTCTTTGTGCGCGCCCGTGCGTGTGTTGCTCACTGAGAACACCACCGAGGGGGGGTTCGCCCCCCCTGCGTTGAAGAAGCTGAACGGGGCGAGGTTCGGTAGTCCCTCCGGCGAGCAGGTGCTCACCCACGCAATCGGGCGCGGAGCCACGCACGAAATCAGCAGGGCATAGGTGCCACGCGGTCCCAGTTCGGTCGGCAAGAAGGTACGCATCGGGTGTAGGATACCTCAGCGTTTCGTCCAGATGCGCGTGTTGAGGTTCATCTCGTCTACCACGCCTAAAATGAACTCCAGCTCGCGCAGGTACTTCGCAAGCGTCTCTTGCTGGAGCATCTTGCCTGCAGGAGCAAACAGGGAGGGCGGTTCCAGATGGTTATGTGCGGTGGGGATGGCGATGTACATCCGCTCTGCGATAAACGAGAAGCGAAGGGGCTGTTGGATGCGCTTCTGGAACTCCAGAATACGCGCCATGAGGTTCGGGGTAAGAATATAGCGCGCCTCGATCGGGTCGGTGGAAAACACTTTGAAGAGCCGCTCGAACTCAGGGTCTTCCATCTTAATCAGCTCGCCCGGCTGATTGCCAACCTTTGCACTGAGGCTCTGAAGCCACTGTCCCAGCCGACCGAGTGCCCGTTCCTCCAAATCGGGCAACACGAGGGTAATTCCTTGAAAATGCTTGTGGAAATCCGCACTGATGAAAAGCCCGCGAAATATCGTGACCCAGCGCTCGTGTCGTCTGCCTTTCGAATCGTAGGTGACCTCGCGATACTGCGTATGGAGTTCGCTGAGCCGAATATCGGTCTTGTCCACGACGCCCTCAATACAGTCCTCACCTTCATAGCGGTCGGGGTCGCGTTCATTGTGGAACAGCATACTGAGCCGATACTCGGTCTCGGGAATGAAGCGGTTGGGATGATATTTCAGCGAGGGGTTGACCTTCTCGATGAGCGGGGCGAGCACAAACTGCTTGAAGTTCGAACGCCACTGATGGTGCGCGCTACTGTAGAAGCCGAGCGCAATTGCCAACAGGGCGAACAGGGTAAGCCCTAAACAGACGCCCCCATAGTAGTAGGTGAAGAGGGCTCCCACTCCCAGCCCGATTGCCCCTGCAATCCCCAGGTTGCGCCAGAAGGAGCGCATCAGCTGCTGGCGCTCGGCTTCCAGTCGCTCCAGCACAGGGTGCAGTTGCTGATAGAGTTCGTTCAGGTTGGGCTTCATTGCCGAAAGAGTTGCGAGACGCTGGGTGTGGCGCGCTCCGCCTCTTCTGCCTCGAAGACCGCCCTCCGTCTCAGCCCCATCGTGGAAGCAATCAGATTGGTGGGGAACATCTCGATGGCGTTGTTGTAGTCGGTGACGGCAGCGTTATAGGCGCGCCGAGCGGCTGCAATCTGCTCTTCTATCTCGTTCAGCGAGGCTTGCAGGTGCAGGAAGTTTTCGTTCGCCTTCAGTTGGGGATAGTTCTCGACCGCAATCATCAGGGAACGGAGCGCGCCCGACAGCTGCGCCTCTGCCTGCATGCGCTCCCCCTCGGAGAGATTCGGCGAGGTCGCCCGCGCTCGAAGCTCGGTAATCCGCTCCAAAAGCGCACGCTCATGCTCCATATACTGCTTGACCGTCGCTACAAGGTTCGGTATCAGGTCATGACGCTTCTTGAGCTGAACATCCACCCCACTGTAGGCGTACTCCACTTGGTTCTTCTTGCCAATTAGCGAGTTGTACAGAATGGCATAGACGACTACCAACAGCAGTAGCCCGCCCCCAAAACAGGCAACTATCCCGAACAGTCCCGTCAGTGCATCCATCGTCGTTCCTCCTCGATGAGAGGAATCCCCCTCATTCGCTATGCGATTATACCAGAACTCTGCCTAATATTTCCCTTCTGTTAGCCCTCACTTCTACAGCCACTTTCTCCCTTGTGCAGGCTGGACACATAGTGGACAGGTGTCCACCATGTCCTCAGTCTCTACCATTGATGAGAGCAAGGGTACAATCCTACTGATGGAGTGGGATGCCCACAGCCTGAAAGTGTTGGAACTGCCGTGGGTGCTGGAAGAGTGGGCAGGGCGCACGGATACCCCTTTCGGACGCGAGCGGGTTTTCCAGCGCACCCTCACGCGTGAGCGAGCGCTCGTGCAACTGCGCCTGCAAGAGACCGACGACGCAGTGCGCCTTCTACAGAGGGAAGCCCCCCCTCCTATGCGCGTTGGGGAGGTACGCCCCTTCATTCAAAAAGCCAGCAAGGGAGGCATCTTGGCGTCGGAAGAACTGCTCAAGCTCACCGCCCTGCTGCGCACTGCTCGCCAATATAAGGAATGGCTTCTCAACAATCCTGAACGCTACCCCCACCTTGCCAAGTATGCCCATAACCTCCACCCGCTCCAGCCCCTTGAACGCCAAATCACCACCTGCATCGCCCCCTCGGGTGAAGTGCTGGATACTGCCAGCGAGCGGCTCGCCCAAATCCGCCACGATCAGCGACGGCTCCAAAAGCGCATTACCGAACAGCTCCATGCGATGACCACCAGCCCTGCTTGGCGCGAGGTGCTTCAAGAGCCGACCTACACCCTGCGCAACGGACGCTACTGCCTACCCGTCCGCAGTGAGTATCGCGGGCGTGTCAAGGGCATCGTCCACGATACCAGCGCCAGTGGGGCTACCCTGTTTATTGAGCCTCTTGAGCTCGTGGAGCTGGGCAATCGCCTGCGCGAACTGGAATCTGCCGAGCAAGAGGAGATTGAGGCGATTCTCTATGCGCTCTCTCGCCTTGTGGAATCGTACGCGCAGGAACTGCAGAACACTGTAGACGCCTTAGCAGAACTGGACTGTATCCTCGCAGGCGCACGGCTCGCCCTCGACTGGGACTGCACCTGCCCTACCCTCAACACCGACGGCTACTGGCTCTTGCGTGGAGCACGCCACCCGATGATACCGAAGGACAAGGTCGTGCCAATTGACCTCGAAATCGGGCGAGAATGGACGGGCATCCTAATCACAGGTCCCAACACCGGAGGCAAGACCGTCACGCTCAAAACGCTCGGCTTGCTCACCCTCATGACCCTGCTGGGGCTTCATGTGCCCGCAAAGGAGGGTACTCAGATTGCCATTCCCTATGGCGTGTTTGCCGATATTGGCGACGAGCAGAGCCTTCAGCAGTCGCTCTCTACCTTCTCAGGACACATTCGGCATATTGCACGCTTTCTGCAATCGGCAGGACGCCATAGCCTGGTGCTTCTGGACGAAATCGGAGCAGGCACCGACCCTACCGAAGGCTCTGCACTGGCAAGGGCTATCCTCATTACTCTGCTGGAACGGGAGGCGCGCGTGGTCGCAACCACTCACTATGGCGACCTAAAGGCACTGGCATATGAATATCCCCGCCTGCAAAACGCGGCGATGGAGTTCAATCGCGAAACACTCCAGCCGACCTATCGCCTGCTGATGGGCGTGCCCGGTGCCAGCCATGCGATTGAGATTGCCCAACGGCTCGGTCTGCCCGATAGTGTGATTCGGCGTGCGCTCTCTGCGATGGGTGTTCAGGAGCTGAACCTCAGTGAGGTCATTCGGCAACTGGAGATGGCACGCCAGCGCGCCGAGCAAGCGGAACAGGAGTGGCGCACCCGCCTTTCGCAAGTAGAACAACTCCAAAAGCAACTGGAGTTGGAGCGCAGAGCCATCGAAGAGGAACGACGCACCCTACGCCAGCGCAACCAACAGGAACTGGAAAAGGTCATCACCGAACTGCACACTCAAGCTGAGGCTATCTTTCGCCAACTGCGCCAAGCCAGCAAAGAGAGCAAGCAGACCCAGCTTTTGCGCGAGCAGTTCCTGCAGGCAATCGAGACCGCCCGCACCACCCAAGCCCCTCCTGAACCCCCAGAAACCCCTCCGACGGAACCCCCTACCGAATGGCAGGTCGGCATGGAGGTGCGCATTCCCCGCCTCAATCAGCGCGGGGTGCTGGCAGGGCTTCCTGAGGATGGGCGCGCCCCCGTCTACATCGGCAAACTGCGCATGGAGTTCCCCATCAGCGAGCTGGAGCCTTTAGCGCCTCCGCGCAAGCCCACCGCCAAGCTCACCAAACGCCCCCGCCCCAGTCAGCCCGTGCCGTTGGAACTAATGATACGCATGATGCGCGTGGAAGAGGCACTGCCCGCCCTTGAGAAGTATCTCGACGATGCCCTTTTGGCAGGCTACGAGAGCATACGAATCGTGCATGGCAAAGGCACGGGAACCCTCCGCAAAGTTGTTCATGAGTACCTGAGCCAACATCCGCAGGTCAAAGCATTCCGTCTCGCAAGTGCGCATGAAGGGGGTGAAGGGGTAACGATTGTCTGGCTGAAGTAATCCCCGTTTATGGAATAACCTCTTTATAAAATGAAACCTGAGGGGATACCACCTTCAACAGGAGGTTTTATCGAAGGCTCCGCTCCAGAGAACGGGGACTGCTCCCCTCCGTTGCGCCCGCATCTCCCCTCCAAGCAAGCCAACCAGCGGATTGGAACGCTCATCGCATACGCTCAAGTTCAGTACGAGCTTGGTCTCGTCAACGATGCCCTCCATGCATTAGAAGAGGCGGTTCAGGAGACCGAGCAGCTCATGCATACTCCCGACCGCGTGTCCGCTCTGATTCAGATTGCGGAGGCATATTCTGCAGTTGAGTGCGTCTCCAGAGCCGAGCCTCTGCTCGATGAGGCGGTTCGGCATGCGCTTCAGATAGTGCGATTGCCCACGCGTGCTCAGACCCTTCGACGCATCGCCTCTGCTCAATATCAGTTAGGGTTGCCCAGCAAAGCGCAGCAAACGCTCCACTGTGCCTTCGAGACCGAGTTGGTGGAGATTCGGCGGATTGCGAACCCTTGCAAACAGGCGCTGGCACTTGTCCAATCCGCCCAAGCACAGGCAAGAGCAGGGCTGAGCGCCCTCGCAGAACGCACCTTCGAAGAAGCCGTCCATGTTGCCTTCCATATTGTAGACCTACAACAGCGCACCTCCGCCCTACGCACGATTGCCCGCATGATGAGCCAGACTGGGCGTGGGGACACTGCTGTGCAGTCGCTGTTCAACAGTTCGGACTCCGCTCGACGCACAGAGGCGTTGCGTACTATTTTACGAGAGCAGATTCGCGCAGGTCAGTACGAGCGCGTGCTCTCACTCGCCCTGCAACTGAGCGATGCGAGTCAACGAGAGGAGCTGCTCCAGATGGCGCAGGTGATGGGAGTCGGGAGCGATTTTGGTGCGCTTTTCCACTCCGCACTTCGCCTCTCTGCCCCTGCCCAACGCTCCAACGCATTGAGCATGCTCTTGCGCTCTCAATTTCAAGCCGACCGATTGCAGAGTCTGATAGAGCGCGTGATGGCGATAGAGGATGTGAACCTGCGCCAAGAGGTAGCGCGTGTGCTGGCGGAAACCCTGCTGGAGACCGACAAGTTCACCAAGGGCACCGCCGTTATCTTTCAACTACCAGAGCGCACCACCCGCCACGAGCTGGTACAGGCGTTGGCAATCGCTTGTCTCCAAGCCGACCAGGTGGAACGGCTCCTGCGTGAAGTGGTGCGAGTAGAGGACGACTCTCGGCGCGTGGAACTGCTTGCGCTGGTGCTTGGGCTATGTGTACCTTACCTGTCCGCCAGTGGGCTTATGGAGTGGCTCTGGCGCCAACGCTCGGCACAACGGCGTGGGGAGATTCTGCGTGCGTGGTTTCGAGTCGCCTTGGGGAACGGTCATTTCCCCAGCGTGATGTCCGCTATCCTCAATTTAGGGGAACCCCACCAACAAAAAGAAGCGTTTCACCAGCTGGCAGGCGTGCTTCACCAAAACAGGTCGGTCGAGTCGGCACTGCAGATTGCCTCGCGGATTACCGAGCCAAGCCGTCGCAAAGAGGTCTTACGCATCCTGCTGAACCCATTCCTTACACCAGAGGAGTTAGAGCGCGCGGTTCGGGTAGTGGCGCGCTACCCCAACACCTCTCAGCGCAAGGAGGCGTTTCGTGTGCTGGTGCAGGAGGTAGGGGCTACGAGTGGTGTCCCGCTCCTGCTGAACACTCTGCTGACGCTTCCCGCCGACGGTCGGCGTGAGAGCCTACTGCAACTCACAGCCACGACGCTGGCAGAAGGTGGTTGGTACGAACCTGCGCTCCAATCGGCACACGCCATTCAAAGCGAGCCACTGCGCACAGAAACGCTCTTTCAGGTTGGGCACGCGTATATTCGTTCGGGGCGATACCCCTATGTGTTGGGCATGGCACTCCAGTTAGGCGACCCCAACCTGCGCCATTCGCTCCTTGAGTCGCTAATGAGCCACTTTTTCGATTCGAAGCAGTACGATTTGGCACTCGAAGTCGCCTCGCAAATCCCCGAAAAACAGGAGCGTGCCCAAGCCTATGTCGAGATTGCCCACCGCGCACTGAGGCATCTCCAGCTTGGGCATGCAATCAGTGCCTTCTTCGGCTACATAGGCGCGCTCCTTAGCCTCTCGCGCCGTCGTGCTTAGCGTATCTGCTAACAGCCACTACCGAAGTGGAACAGCACCTGCAACAGGTCGGCATCGTCTACGACCCCGTCGCGGTTCAGGTCGGCTTGGGTGTCGTCCGTGCCGAAGGTGAACAGCACCATAAGTAGGTCGCTCTCATCCACACACCCATCGCTGTTCGCGTCGCCGGGCAGGCGATAGATCGGGTTGCGCGCTACCGAGACCGAGGAACCATCGCCGAGCGCAATGTACTCACCCGAAGGCGAGAACTGCAGACTCGCTCCTGTAGTAAGTCTTGCAAGCCGATAGGTGCCTAACGGTGCCCCATCCACCATTCGCCAGAAGCTGAGATGGGCACTATCTGCGACGGTCAGTACCCCATCGGGCGAAGTTGCTACAGAGAACGCAAACTGGTTCGGATAGGTAGGCAGAGTATAGGCAAGTGTGCCCGTTTCTACCTGCCACACCTCGACCCGAGTAGAGTAGCTGAATGCCAGCAGTCTGCCATCGGGCGAGAACGCTACCCTATAGGCTTCCCAAGCCCCGTAGTCCTCGCTTTGGAGTGTGGCGAGCAGTTCTCCATCAGAAGCGCGGTAGAGCAACACCGCCCCTTCAAGGTCCACCACCGCCAGCAGGTCGCTGTTTGGTGAGAACGCGAAGAAGAAGATGGTCTTGGAAGTGGGGAATGTGAGCGTGTACAGTAGATTAGCAGAGGGCATCTGCCAAACATAAATCTCGTTGCGGTAGGTCTGGTCATTACGCCCCAGTGAGGCGAAGTAGGTTCCATTTGGCGAAAATGCGAGTTGCAGGTTCCTGTCGAAAGCAGTGAGCGTGTTCAGCAGGGTGTTTGTATTCAGGTCCCAGAGTAGTATCGGACCGCTTCTTTCGGCAAGTGCCAGCAAACTGCCATCGGGCGAAACCGCAATCTGGTTTGCTCCTTGCGCAAGAGTGGCAGATACAGTCCCTTGCTGGGCGTTGCGGAACAGGGTTTCGTCCTGTCTTGCACACACAAGGGTGGTACTATCGGGCATCCAAGCAAACGCCTGCTCGGCTTTGTAGGCGTCTATCAGCGTGCCTTCAGGCACCTGCCAGAAGCGAATGCCCTCACCATCAGAGACCAAAGTGCCCTCGGGGGTGAACGCAACCGAAGTGGCACTATGGGGAATAGTGTTGATGAGACCGCCCGATGGGACTGCTCGCAAGCGTATCTCCGTGCTGGTAGCCACTGCCAGCTCCGCCCCGCCGGGGGCAAAAGCAACCGGCACTCGGAATCCGTTCGGTTCCATCCACTGAGCGAGTAGCGTTTCTCCTGCCACATTCCACACGATGACCTGACCGTTTTCACTTGTGGATGCCAGCAGGTCGCCATTAGGCGAGAAGGCGAGAAAGCGCACAGGGGCTGTGTGCCCTATGAGTTCGCGCGCAATCCCTTCGCTGAGTCGCCATAGAGTGACCTTGCCAGTGCTATCGCCCACTGCGATTATCTCTCCGTTCGGGGAAAAGGCGAGTGCATAGGCATATCCAGACAGAGCCAGCTCGTTGAACACCGTCATCGTCGCGGGATCCACGAGGTAGACTTTGCTGGGGCGCCACATGCCCGCTGCAACCGCAAGCGTCGTACCGTTGGGGGAGAACGAAAGGGCATGGACAATACCGTTCGCTAAGAATTCACCAAGCAGAGCGCCGTCGCTTGCCCGCCAAAGCCTTACATGGGCATCAAAATAGCTCGTCGCAATCAGGGAGCCATCGGGTGAGACTGCAATCGCCCTCGAAACATCGTTGCCGATGGAGAGTATCCCGTTGAGATTGCCGTCCGAGACACGCCAGTACCAAGCGATTTCGCCTTCCGATGCTACAAGCGTGGAGCCGTCTTGGGAAATCGCTACTTGCGCCTCTCGAGGTGTCGCACCACGCGTCCACAAAGGTTCCAAAAGCGTCTGGGAGTATCCAAGTAGGGGCAGGGTTAACACGCTCAACCACAACGCTACCCTCCAGATGCATGAGGGCGCACTCAGGCTTCTCACTTTACCGCCAGTTCGCATAGGAAATCCCTCCTTAGGCTATCTTGATTATACCAATTCTTCTTCGGCAGAGATAGCCTCTCCTACTCGCCCTCCAAATCATCGATATCAAGAGCATAAGAACCTTTTTTCTCATACAGCAAGCTGAGTTGCTGGTGGTATAGTTTACAGATGTCGTAGTTAGCAATCAACAGTTCCTTGCCTGGTCGTGCTGTGAGTTGCTTATAGTTGTTCATTCCATATTGTAATTCCCACTCTACGATGTAGTAGTCGCCAAACCTTTTTCGTATCTCAGGGCAGTTGTCATATGATACCCTAAATTTCGTGTTTCTCCTGCCAGAAAAGCCGTCTGATGAAGCCTACTCTAAGGTGAAATGGCTCTCCTTAACATCACTATGAGCAAAGCGAAGGGTCTGGGGGACATCCTGCTCGTGCGTTGGCTACCCTTTTTGAACAGTCTCCCTTTGCCTTGCGAGCCATTGAAAAAATAGTGTATAATCTGTCAGATTTTCTAGGAGGGGTGATACACTATGGCGAACCCTGTAACTGTAGAGCTGATGCGCACCTATCTTGAGCGCTTCGGATGGAGCCGATATGAAATAGTCGACGAACCCTACGAGGCAGAAGGGCTTCTTCGCACAGGCTGGCGGTCGCACCCAGAGGTGGAAGGTTTTACCCTCGTGATTGACCCGATGGTCGAGCGCGAATGCCTTTCTTTCCGTGTCATAGAGGTGTTGAGCGCGCCTTCTGAGCTCACCGACCCTGAAGCTCATTACCAGCTGATGCAGGCGCTTGCTTTTCTCAACTACCTGTTGATTATCGGCAAGTTCGGCTACGACCCACGCGATGGCGAAATCCGCTTCTCCATCGACCTACCTATCGATGCCAACACCCTCACCTACGAGCAGTTTGTCCACTGCTTACGGGTGGCAATCCTGAGCACCGAGCGATATGCCCCTCTGCTGGAAGCGGTGCGCGATGGCGATATGGACTTCGAGGAGTTCCAGCGCAAATGCCAAGAGGAGCCAGTGCGTGAGGTAATGCAGGCACTGCGCGAACTGCTGGACGAGATCGACCGCGCCCTCCGAAGCCGACGCCCAGAAGAGTAGGTACAATCTGTGCGTGCGCAATAGTGAGATTGCACGGCTCCTGTATGAGTTAGCAGACCTTTCGGACTATGTGGGCGAGAGCCCATTCAAGTCGCGTGCCTATCGGCAGTCTGCTCGCCTGCTGGAGTCGATGCAGACCCCTATAGAGGTGCTTGCCGAGCAGGGCGTAGAGGCGCTCGAATCGATGCCGGGTATCGGCAAAGCAATTGCCGAGAAAATCCTGGCGTACCTCAACACAGGCGTCATCCCGAAGCATCAGCAACTGCTCGCCCAAGTGCCCGAATGGGTGCTGGAGTTGATGAGCGTTCCGGGCATCGGACCCAAAACGGCGCGCCTGCTCACAGACCAACTGGGGGTTCACACAATTGCGCAGTTGGAGCAGGCGTTGGTTTCAGGGGCAATACAACGGCTCCCTCACTTTGGAGAAGCGAAATGCCGTCGGCTCCTGCGCTTGATCGACCTGCTCAAAAAGGCGCAAGCGCGCCGACCCATCGGGCGCGTGTGGGGCATTGGGCACGAACGACTCCAATGGCTCCAGAGCCTCCCGCAGGTACAGAACGCTCTGCTCGGTGGCTCTGTGCGACGCATGCAGGAAACCGTAGGCGATTTGGACTATCTCGTGGCGACCGATCGCCCCGCAGAGGTGATAGCGGAGTTCGTGCGCATGCCAGGAGTAGAAGAGGTCTACTCTCAGGGGGAAAGGCGCGCGCAGGTGTTTCTCCAAGATGGGCTACAGGTAGACCTCAAGATTGTGCCGTCAGAGAGCTGGGGAGCGGGCATGCTGTACATCACGGGTTCCAAAGCCCACTCGATACGGCTCCGCGAGCGCGCCCTTCAGCGCGGGCTGAAACTCAACGAGTATGGCGTCTGGCAGGGAGCAGAGTGCATCGCTCGTGCCACCGAAGAGGAGGTCTACCATGCGCTTGGGTTGGTGTGGATCCCTCCCACGATGCGGGAAGACACAGGCGAAATCGAGGTAGCGGAGCAGGACGCAATACCGCGACTCTTAGAACTCAACGATGTGCGGGGCGACCTTCAGACTCACTCCCACTGGTCGGATGGGCACGACACACTCGCCGAGATTGCCTATTCTGCTCAAGAGCGAGGCTATGCTTATCTTGCCATCACCGACCATGCCGAGATGCTGGCGTGGCACGGCGACCCCTACGAGGTGTTCAAACGGCGCGCGCACGAAATTGCCCAGCTCAACGAGCGATTAGGGGGAACCCCTTACCTGCTAAACGGGCTGGAGGTGAATATCGACGCAGAGGGCAACCTCGAAGCTCCCGACAAACTGCTTCTGCAAGCCGAAGTGGTGGTGGCAGGAGTGCATCACACTCATGGGCAACCCGCCGAGGTGATGACCCGTCGGCTCATCCGTGCCTTAGAGCATCCTGCAGTGCATATCTTGGGTCATCCGACGGGCAGGCGGTTTGGCAAGCGTGAACCGAACGATGCCGACTGGGAGCGCGTCTTCACCCGTGCCCGTGAGCTGGGCAAAGCCGTCGAAATCAACGGCTTCATCACCCGCATGGACCCGCCCACACCGCTCGTGCGCCTGCTGAACGAAACGGGAGCCCCCATCGCTTTGGGCACGGACGCTCATCGGGGGAGCGAGCTGTGGACGATGGAACTAACAGTAGGGCTGGCTCAGCGAGGGTGGGTCACTCCTGAACGCGTGCTGAACACGCTCCCACTTCCGGAACTGCTCAACTGGCTCCATTCAAGGAGGTCGCAAGCATGAAGCCCGCAGTCTTTGTAGACCGTATCGAGGTGGTGGAGGAAGGCGAACCGCTGGCGGTTGTGCTTCTGCAGAGGGCAGAAGGCGACTATCTGGAGTGGCTCGTACCCCTGAACTGGCTTCCTGAGGGCACGCGCGAGGGCGACTGGCTTACCGTTCAGTTCACGCCCGCCCCTGAACTGCGCGAGCAGGTACATCCAGAGATCGAAGACCTTCTGCGCGAGCTACAAGGCGAGTAGGGGAACGGGAACTTTTTCGAGTATCGCGTCGTCTAAGTATTTGTACCACCACACTTTAGCCCCAAACCCACTATCAGGTGATCCTATGAGTAAACCAGAGTATAGCGGTAGAAGGCGCAAGCGTGCGCGCGATAAGGTTCTGGTTGCCTACGGACACTATCTGGGGCACCGAACCCACTGTAAGTCAGGGAAGTTAGCGCAAAGTCGTTACTACCGACATCGTCAAGACCTGTATCAGAAGCGGTTGAACCAGTTAGCCGAGGTGCTCAAAGCGGAGTCCGCCCAGCGTCGTCGCCGAGAAGTGCCGTGTTAGACACGCAATGAGTTCCGCCCTCAGGGTCTCCACCTCCAAAGGGGGAGGCTCTGGGGGTGTTCCTCCAAATAACAGCTCTACGGGCACGCTCGGTTTTCTCAGTGGAATAGAGGCTTGCAAAAGTGTACCCCCTTGCACTACACGCAGGGCACAGCCCATGAGTTTTTGTCCTGTTTCTGCATGCACAATATCGCTGAGGGTGGCGGTAGCGAAGCAGTCGCCTCCATCGTCGGTGCTGAGAGGGGAGGGTGTGGGCGCATGTCCGATTGTGGCGGGCACTCCCACGCGCTGAAACATGGCTATCAGCGGGGGAAGTATCTGCTCGTAGGCTTGGCGGGGGAAGCGTGCTCCCGAATCCCACACCAACGCAACCGTGAGGTCGTGCCCGTGCAGAACCGCTTTACCCCCTGTGGGGCGTCGGAATAGGGGAATGCCCAACCGTTGCGCTTGCTCTATCAGTTGCTCAGGGAGCCGTTGATTCAGCCCGTAGGTGATGGCGGGCGACCGCCACTGATAGAGGCGCAATGTTGGGGGGATGTGCCCGCTCAGGAACGCCTCCAACAGGGCAGAATCGGTTGCCATCTGCTGGGCGGGTTCGCCTGCGTCCTCTATCAGCACGCGCAGGCAGGCACATCCTGGGGATAGACCACTTCGCCTTGCCATCTCAGCATGAGGTTTTTCGCTGCGCCCGCCTCGTCCAGCCTGCGCACGGGCGTATTGTGGGGGGCGTTCTTGAGCAGTTCGGGCTGTTCCAACGCTTCTCGTGCAATCTCCAGTAGGGCGTTCGCAAACATATCGAGCGTCTGCTTGCTCTCGGTCTCGGTCGGCTCGATCATGAGGCACTCTGGCACGATAAGCGGGAAGTACATCGTGGGCGGGTGGAAGCCATAGTCCAGCAGTCGCTTGGCGATATCGAGGGCGCGTATGCCATACTGCTTGTAGGCTTGCGCGGATACGACACACTCGTGCATACAGAGTCGGTTTACAGCGGGCGGGAAAGCATCACGAATGCGCGCCAACAGGTAGTTTGCATTCAGCACAGCGAACTCGCCAATCGTGTGCAGGTCTTCGCCCCCATAGGCGCGGATATAGGCGTACGCACGCACCAAGTTCAGGAAGTTGCCATAGAAGGCGTGGACGCGCCCAATAGAGCGAGGAAAATCATAGCATAGGGTGTAGCGCCCATCGTCGGTGCGCACAATACGGGGAGTGGGTAGGAACGGTTCGAGGCACTCAGCAACTCCAACTGCTCCTGCGCCCGGTCCACCACCTCCGTGAGGTGTGGAGAAGGTCTTGTGGAGGTTCAGGTGCATGCAGTCGAAGCCAATCCCAGCGGGCTTGACGATGCCGACCAGCGCGTTCATATTTGCCCCATCACAGAAGACGAGCGCACCCGCCTCGTGTAAGAGGGCACATGCGGTCTGAGCGTTCTGGTCGAACAGCCCCAGCGTGCTGGGGTTGGTGAGCATCATACCTGCCACCTGCTCGCCCAGTTCCTCAAGGGCGTGCTTGAGCGCGTCCAAATCGGTGTTGCCGTTGGCATCGGTCGGGATAGAGCGCACGCTGAACCCACACAGCGCAGCGGAGGCAGGGTTCGTGCCATGTGCCGAATCGGGGATGAGAATGACCTTGCGCGTTGCGCCCTGCCCACGCGATTCGTGATAGGCTTTGATGAGCATCAGGCTCAGCAGTTCACCATGCGCCCCTGCCACATTCTGCAGGGTAATCGCATGGAAGCCTGTGATCGCCTTCAGGTCTTCCTGCAACTCATACATTAAGTTAAGGGCGCCCTGCGAGAGCGATTCGGGCTGGAGCGGGTGCGCGTGGGTGAACCCTGTAAGGTTCGCAACCTTCTCATTAATGCGCGGGTTATACTTCATCGTGCAGGAGCCGAGCGGATAGAATCCCACATCGATTCCATAGTTGCGCTGAGAGAGCCGTGTATAGTGGCGCACGGTGTCTAACTCGCTCACTTCGGGCAGATGAGCAGGCTCTTGGCGCAGGTTCTCTGCACCCAACAGCTCGGCTAACGGACGGGGGGGCACATCACATATTGGAGGACGCACCCCAAACCTACCGGGCACACTGCGCTCGAAGATTAGTGGAACATCGATAGTGCGACCCATAGCACTAAGAGTATACCTGTAGCCCCCAGACATTTCGAGTATACTAAAGGCGTCTAAGCAACTGGAGGTTCAAGCGATGAGAGTGCGTTCATTCATAGGGTTCTTGATAGCCGTTAGTATGGTCTTGCCTCTGCTTGCGCAGTCACCTGCAACAGTGAGCGAAGCGGTGCGCCTTGCCAAAGAGGGGAAAATACAGGAGGCAATTGGCGCATTTGAAGCCCTGCTTGCACGCGACCCTGAAAATAAAACGGTTATCAACTGGCTCGGCTATCTTTACCTGAAAACGGGCAAACCTGAACAGGCAGTGCCCCTACTGGAGAAAGCGGTCCAACTGACCCCTCAAAACCCCGAGGGATGGAATAATCTGGGCAGTGCTTACCTCCATACAGGACAACTCAACAAAGCCATCGACGCCTACAAGCGTGCCCTTGCGCTCAAGCCCGACTATGCCGACGGACATTACAACTTAGCGAATCTCTACTCTAAGACCAAGCAGTACGCTCTTGCTGAGGAGCATTATCGCAAAGCACTTCAACTGAATCCACGCGACGCTAACGCGCACAACAATCTCGGCTCGACCTACCAAGCCATGAAGCAGACCCAACGCGCCCTAACCCACTACCAACGCGCAGTTGAACTGGAGCCGAAAAACCCGACCTTTCGCTACAATCTTGCGCTTGCCTATGCAGAGCTGGGTAGGTGGCAGGAGGTCGTGCGCATTTTGGAACCCCTCGTGCAGGAAATGAACACAGAGGCATCCGCTTGGCTGAAGCTGGCAGAGGCTTATATGCGCCTTCAGCAGTACTCTAAAGCGATGAACGCCCTCCAGCGCGGAATCGCCATCAGCCCCGATAACCCTGACCTCCACTACAACTTGGGAGTGATTCATCTTCAGCGGGGCGACCTGACCGCCGCCGCCACGAGCTTCCAGAACGCACTCCAAATTCGTCCCAACGATGCGGAGGTGCTGAGCTATCTGGGGCTTGTCTACCTGCGCCAGCGCAAACTGGATTCCGCCGTTGAGACCCTTCAGCGTGCCTTGGAGCTGAACTCACGCCTTAGCGAGGCACGCATGAACCTCGCTACCGCCAAACGACTCCGGGGCGAAACCGACGAAGCCCTCCGCCTCTATCAGCAGGTGGTCAGCGCAAACCCCAAGCAACTCGACGCACGAATCGCACTGGGCGACCTGCTGTTCGAAAAAGGCGACTTCAAAGGAGCAGAGGCGCACTACCGAGCCGTCATCCAGCAGAACGACCGCTCGGACCTCGCTTGGAACAATCTGGGGCTGGTGCTGTTGCGCACCAACCGTCTGCAGGACGCCCTACGCGCCTTCGAAAAGGCGGTCGCCCTCAATCCGAAATCCCCGCTCTACTTGAATAATCTCGGCGCTGCCTATGAACGCAACCGCCAACTCGATAAAGCGCGCACCATGTACCGTGAAGCGCTCAAATACGACCCGAACTTCGAAGATGCCAAGCGCAACTTAGCACGCCTCAATAGCCGATAACCCTCATGCCTGAGGTGCTCATTCTCTACCATGCAAAGAAACCCGAAGCGGTGCGCCGTGCACAGGAAACCGCTCGCTGGCTCCGTGCACACGGCTATGGCGTCGTGCTTACCGACCAACAGACCGCCAGCACATGGAGCCAACTCCCTGACCCGAACATTGCCCTTATCCTGACCCTCGGTGGCGATGGCACTTTGCTCACAGGGGCACTGCTCGGTGCTCCTGCAGGAGTGCCGATTCTGGGTGTTCATCTGGGACGGTTCGGTTTTATTGCCCAAGCGGAACCTGAGGAAATTCAGAGCGCGCTGGAACGCTGGCGAGAAGGCAACTATACGATTCAGGAACGGCTGATGGTGCGAGCCAGCATCGAGAACGACCCCAAACCAGTCTACGCACTGAATGAGGTGGCGCTCCTGCGTCAAGCGGACGCCCCGATGCTGAACTTCACTATTCGTATCAATAACCTGTGGCTCACGACCTACCCCGCAGACGGCTCGCTGGTGGCAACCCCCACTGGTTCCACAGCCTATGCGCTCTCGGTGGGCGCGCCGGTGGTGCATCCTCAAACTGAGGCGCTGATTTTAGCTCCTATCTCGCCCCATACTTTGGGGGCGCGCCCACTTGTGCTCCCACCCTCCGCTCAGATTGCGATTACGGTAACCTGCGAGGCAACCGATAGGGGATCTTCTGAGGTGGGAAGTGGGCAACCCTCCCGACCTCCAGAGGAAAAGGTTACCTCCGACGGCTTCGGGAAGGCGCTCCTCTCAGCAGATGGCAGGCGCCATCTCCCTCTCGAACTGGGACAGACCGTGCAGATTACCTCAGCCCCGTTCCGCACGAAGCTCCTGTCGTTCAACGAGGGCGAGTTTTTCCAGAAACTGCGCGAGCGTCTGCTGTGGGGTGTGCGCGTGAACGAGTGAGCCTGCTCACTTGTGCTTGCCCAGAGCGCGCATGCGCCCCACTTCCTCTTTCAGCACGCCCACCACATATTCCAAATCGTCCCAAGTTGTGGAGCGTCCCAAACTGAAGCGTATCCCCTCCTGTGCCGACTGCTCGCCCCACCCCAACGCCAACAACACATGCGAAGGCTCCAGCGAGCCTGCACTGCAAGCGGAACCACTGCTTGCCGCAATTCCCGCACGATCCAGGGCAATCAGCAGGCTATCGGCAGGCACGCCATGAAACCGAAAATGCGCATTATTCGGGAGCCGTTCCGTCGGGTGTCCCGTCAAAGTTGTGTCGGGTATTGTGTTCAGCACAGCCGAGATGAATCGGTTGCGCAGTTCCTGAAGCCGTTTGGACTCGGCTTCGCGAGTGGTTTCTGCGGTTCGCACTGCGGAAGCGAACCCCACGATTCCCGCCACATTCTCGGTGCCGGCGCGTCGCTCGCGCTCCTGACCACCGCCCACCATCAGCGGTTGGAGCGGTGTGCCCGCTCGGATGTAGAGAGCACCCACCCCCTTGGGACCATAGACCTTGTGCGACGAGACGCTTAGCAGGTCGCACCCTATCGCCTTCACCTTCACGGGCAATAGCCCAAAGGTTTGCACCGCGTCCACATGGAACCACACTCCATTCTCCCTGCAGATTTGGGCGATTGCCTCCACAGGCTGGAGCGTGCCAATCTCATTATTCGCATGCATCACCGACACGAGCCAAGTTTCAGGACGGATGCGCTGGCGTACCGTGTCGGGGTCTACCTGCCCGTAGGCATCCACAGGGAGCATCTCCACTTCGTAGCCAAAGGGGCGAAGCCACTCCCCTGCCTCCAGCACACAATGATGCTCCACTGCAGAGAGCAGAAGGTGGCGTCGGTTCGGAGGTGCTTTGAGGGCACAGCCGATGATTGCCAAGTTGCACGATTCGGTGCCTGAAGACACGAAGCAGATTTCGGCAGGGTCGCAACCGAGCGCAAAAGCGAGCGTTTCGCGCGCCTCATCAATCGCAAGGCGCGCCCGACGCCCCCACTGGTGAATGCTGGAGGGGTTGCCAAACTCCTTCTGCAGATACCGCTCCATCGCCTTGCGCGCTTGGGGGTCTAACGGGGTGGTTGCTGAGTGGTCTAAATATACCAACCGCATAGGATAGTTCCATGATACCCCATGAGGTATCCTTTATGGCACAAAAATTGCTGGTCTTATCTGTGGGTGCGCTCAAAGGGAGAGCGCAGAGCGAGGAAGCCTTCTTATCCTGCGGACGCAGAGGTCCCACGCACGACTAAACGGGGAGCGAACCATGATAGTCGTTTTGCAACCAGGAGCAACACCAGAACAAGTGCGCCAGGTGGAGGAGCGAATCCGCAGTTTCGGCTTCGACATCCACCCTATCTATGGTGTCGAGCGCACCGTGATTGCTGCGGTGGGCGCGCCTGAGCTCGACCGTAACGAAGCGAAAGAACAGTTGGAGTCTCTGCCGTGGGTAGAGCAGGTCACGCTTGTACTTAAGCCCTACAAGTTCGTGTCCAAGAAGTTCCGAGAGCGCACGCAGGTGGAGGTGGGGGGGCATATTTTCGGGGGCGCGCAGTTCGTGGTGATGGCAGGTCCCTGCACGGTGGAGAATGAGGAGCAGTTATTCAAGACTGCCCAATCGGTTCAGCAATCGGGTGCGCACATTTTGCGTGGGGGCGCGTACAAGCCCAGCACCAGCCCCTACTCGTTTCACGGGCTGGGGCGTGAAGGGTTGGAGCTGCTCAAACAGGCGCGTGAACTGACGGGCATGCCCATCATCACCGAGGTGATGGACCCCCGAAATGTGGAGTTGGTGTGCGAGTATGCCGACATTCTTCAGATTGGCACTCGGAACATGCAGAACTACGACCTCCTGCGCGAGGTGGGGCGCGCGCGCAAGCCTGTCCTGCTCAAGCGCGGGATGTCTGCTACCTATGAAGAGTGGCTCCAATCGGCAGAGTATATCTGGCTGGGTGGGAACGAGCAGATTATCCTCTGCGAGCGGGGCATTCGCACCTTTGAAACCTACACGCGCAATACCCTCGACCTGAACGCTGTGCCCGCCATTCGGGAGCTCTCGCACTTGCCGATAGTGGTGGACCCCAGCCACGGCACGGGGCGTGCTTCGCTGGTGCCCGCGCTGACGCGCGCTGCGTTAGCAGTCGGGGCTGATGGCATATTGATAGAGGTTCACCCCAACCCAGCAAGGGCGGTCAAAGATGGGGCGCAATCGCTCACTCTGGAGGCGTTCCGCGAACTGATGTTGAGTCTGCGTCCGCTTGCGGAAGTCATGGGGCGCACCTTGTAGGTTTTTTCATGGGAATTTGCCCACAATCGCCCCTCAACCCTTGCATTTATAATCGGGGATGGGGTATAATTGAAAATCATCTCTATAGGAGGCTCGATATGATGAAGAGGCACGGATTTACCTTGATTGAGCTGTTGGTCGTCATTGCGATTATCGCCATTCTTGCGGCGATTCTGTTCCCAGTGTTTGCTCAGGCGCGTGAATCCGCGCGCAAGACCCAGTGTCTTTCCAACGGTAACCAACTCGGCAAGGCAGTTCTGATGTACGCGCAGGATTACGATGAAGCCATTGTCGGTTGGTTCAAGGCGAATGAATATTCTGGGCAACCCCTGTGGGAGCGCTTCTGGATAGGGATGCTCCAACCCTATGTTAGGAGCGAAGTCAATCGTCCTCCGACAGGTCAGCGCTGGGTGGTAGGAGGCACTCCTAAAGGCGTTTATGCATGTCCTTCATGGAGCCAATCCAACTATCTGCGCGGTGCCAATATGCCCGACTGCTACCCTGGGGCATTGGATCCTTACTTCCCACCTACCGAAATTTTCTCGCACTACGGCATCGTCTTCCAAATGGCTCAGCGTGGAGGGGCAGGTACACCTCAGAACCCCTTCTACCATTATGCAGGGAGCCTTGTCTATCCGCCTGCCAGCGGGGGTTTAACACGCTACCTTGCTGAAATCCGCCGTCCTGCAGAGACCATCCTATTGGGCGATGGGATTACCTTCTTAGACCGAGGTCCGACCTATGTAGTGATTTCGCTTGGATGCGAGTCGCAGTTCATCCACCAGGAAGGTAGTAATTTCGTCTTCCTGGATGGGCACTCTCGGTATATTGCCCGCAACTCCGAGCGCTACCTGATGACCACCACCGAAAACAACCAGACTGTCTACTTCATGCGCTATTTCACCTTCTCGATGGAGTAAAGCCATGTTCAGGTTCGCAAGGTGGATGCGCAAAGCGCTTGGTGGGGTTGCTATTCTTGGGCTTGTGTTAGGAATGGCAAGCCTCGCTGGGTGTGGACAGAAGGCAGAAGAGGAGAAGCAGGCGGAGGGCTACTACGAGGGACCGATGCAACCCAAATCGGAACGCGTAGGAATCCCTGGTCAACAATCTGGTCAGTAGCATGACCGTGTGCCCCCATAGGATTTTCCTATGGGGGCTTTCTGTTTGGAAGCTATGGAAAACTCAAAGAACACGCTTATTATCCTGTTAGTTATAGGAATCGTGCTGGTAGGGATTGCCTTTTTCCTGCGGTATCGTGCTCAACAACCTCCCCCGCCTTCCGCTCCAGGCTACTATGAGGGTCCTATGCTTCCTAAGAGTCAGCGGATGGGACCTCCAGGAGGAGGGACTCCACCTACTGGAGGTGCAGGCGCGCCCCAAGGTGCTCCTCGGTAGCACTACGGAAACAGGCGCGTGAGCCAGTGGGCATCGATGCGCGCAATCTCTACAAAGCGCACCCCGATGCGCCAGCGGTCATCGCCTGCTGGCTTGCAATAGCGCACCTCCACTTTGGCAGTAATCGGCTGTTCCACATTCAGCAGCGAAAAGCGCACCCAGAACTGTGCCCCAACCGAATAGGGCTGAGAGACCCATAGCCCCATCCCAGAGCGATTGATGTCAAACGCAGTTGCTTGGGGTGCAGGTGTAGCCTCTTCTTCTGAGGTGGTAGGCTCCTCTTCGTAAAGCATGACTTGCGTTCGTATCGGATAGCGCTTTCTCTGGCGTCGGTCAGAACGGCGGGGTGGGCTAACAGGGCGCAGAGTGAGCACCTCGTCTTCCAAACTTGTCACCTGTGTTGCGAGTTCGTAGGTCGCTTCTTTGGAAGGGATGATGAAGAGGCAGGTGGTACCGACGCGCAGATGGGTGGGTATGGACTCCTCTGAAACCATGACTCGAAACTGGTCGCGTGAAGCCGAGAGAAGGGTTCCCTTCGCTACCGTAGCGCATCCTGGTACCCGTACCTCAACCGAGATTGCCTCGCCAGTTGCTGTCATGTGCCCACCTCTGTGGGGGGATTATTCCACAGAGGCGGGGGTAATCTCTATCTTAAGTTCCTTGCCGTCGCGCAGAATGGTGAACTCCACCGGTTTGCCTGCTTCCATTCGCTCGTAGAGGCGGGTGAGCTCTTCCATGCTCTGCACGCGCGTGCCCATCACGGCGACAATGCGGTCGCCCCCTCTCAAGCCTGCTTTTTCTGCAGGTGAGCCAGGCACAACACCACTGAGCAGGATACCCTGCCCCTCATCGGAGTATTCGGGGATAAGCCCGATGCGCACGCGGAAACCTCCACGCGCCCCTGCCTGACCCCCTTGCGGTTGAGCAGGACGGCTGAACGCAATTCGTTCCTCACGGTTTGCCAGATGGCGCGCTACCCGTTCCACCATCGCCACCACGCGCGCTTGCCCCTCGTAATTAATCTTGTCCCATGTGTCAGAGGGGCGGTGGTAGTCGGGATGCATGCCCGTGAAGAAGAAGAGCACGGGAATGTTGCTCATGAAGAAGGAGGTATGGTCGCTTCCGCCTGTGCTGGCTTGGCTCAGCGAGAGGTTCAATCCGTCGGTGTTCGCGGAGCGCACCATCTCTTCCCACTGGGGCGAACTGCCAATCCCGCTAACCGAAAGGCGGTCGTTTGTCATGCGCCCAATCATGTCGAGATTTATCATTGCCACGACCTTATCAAGGGCAACGGTGGGATTGCGCACAAAGTAGGCGGAGCCAACCAGCCCCTCTTCCTCACCTGAGAAGGCAATGAATAGCACACTGCGAGCAAGCTTCTCACGCTGGAGGCTCAGCAAGCGTGCCAACTCTAACAATCCTGCAGTGCCCGAAGCATTGTCATCCGCACCGTGGTGAATTTCACCGGGTTCGAACGCCAGTGAACCCACCTCTCCGAAGCCCAGATGGTCGTAGTGCGCGCCAATCACGATGATTTCCTCGCGCTTTTGGGGGTCGGAGCCGGGCAGGAACGCCACCACATTGCGTGCTTTACCTCGATTGGGCACGAGGTTCGCACTCATCTGCACTTGGACAGCAAGAGGAGTGCTCATCGGCTTTCGTTGCTCATCGATTTGGCGGATTGCCTCCTCCACTGTGAGCTTAGCGTTCTGAAGGAGGCGATTGGCACTGGCGTGGCTCAGGTTCATCACGACGCCCGATGTGGCAGGGTTCATACGCCCACGCATGCCCAGCGGGAGCAGAGTGGGCGAATCGGGGGTGTTCAGCACAAGGACACCTCTTGCTCCCTTTTCGAAGGCAGTGCGCACCTTATTAGGAATGCGTGCTACGCGCTGAGCAGTTGCGGGTTCGAGCCATTTCGGCGCACCGCGAAGCAAAGCGACAACCTTGCCTTGAACCTCAACGCCCGCATAGTCATCATACTCTTGGTCAGGCAGGCTCAATCCATATCCCACAAACACGACCTCACTCTCTGCTGAGGTGTTGGCACTGTGAATGGTGGGACGATATTCAGTGCTGGGCACCTCCCATATCGTGCCGTCCGAGAGGATGATTTTAAGGTTGGTACCTTCCCCCACCGTGAAGCCTATTGTCATCTCTAAATCTTGGAAATAGCCCTCGGTGCCTTTTGGCTCTAAGCCGTACTGCTCGAAGGTGCGGGCGATATAGTCTGCCGCTTTATAAGAGCCAGGCGCAATTGCCAATCGCCCTTCCATCTCTGGCGAGGCGAGGGTTTTCACATGGGATTGCAGGTTGCTAACAGAAACCGACGGCACATCGGCAAACGCAAAGACGAACAGTAGCCCCAACAGTATCCAACTCCAGCGTCTCATCATAACCTCCTACAGTTTCTCTATAATACCCTACCGATACAGTTCAGGGGTGAACTGCTCTGGAGGGATTTCCACGCGAACCTTTCGCACCGCGCCATTCAGGGTCAGAATCAACACCCACCCGCGCGCCTGACCGACGCGGTCGGTCTGCCACTGAGGGTTAAATCGGTGTGCCCAGTGCCAGTGGCATTCCGAGAGGGGGGTCAGTTCGCCCCATTTGCCCTCTCCATAAGGGGGTCCTGCCTGCCACCATCCCAGTTGACGCGCAATTGCCCAGTTTGGCACATAGGTATAACTCACCCCTGTTGGCAGAAAGTGGTTCCCCTCTAAGCGGAACGAGTCGCCCAAGGTGTTGTCCACTTGATGTTGTCCTTGTAGGGGGTCGTTTGGACATAGAAGCACGCGTGGCTCCCGCAGGTAGGCATAGACCATCGAGAGGTAGGGGGGCAGTTCTTGATAATCGTCGCGATAGATTCGGATTGCAAACCCCACTTGGCGCAAGTTCGAGATGCACATGGTACGGAGGGCGTTTTTACGAGCGGACAAGAAAACGGGCAACAAAAGCGCCATCAGCACTGCCATAATCCCTACAGTGGTCAAAAGCTCCACTAAGGTAAACCCATTCAGGCATCGGAGTCGCATCCTACAGAGTTAGACGCTGATAGATTTGCGAGGTTTCCTTTAGGGCTGTCCGGTTTTGCCCTCAAAATGAGTCTTATACCAGCGAGAGTACCTTCCTTCCTTTTAAAAGCCCCCCCGACCTTGAACCAAGGCCGGGGGTTCTTTTTACCCAAATCGGGCAGGGGTTTTTAGAACGAGAAGCTCAGCATCGCGTTGAAGCCGGTGTGCTGGTCATTCGTTCCGCTTTGCACGGTGTAGCCGACGGTCAGCGCCACAGGGGTGGTGCCTGCGTTGAAGTTGTAGCCCAGACCGAAGGAGAACACGAACCCTGTCTTGGTCTCCGTGCCCTGATTCTTGTTGGCGATGTCCTTGAACTGCTTAGCGAAGCCGACGCCAGCACCCGCTTGATAGAAGAACTGGTCGTTGAGGTAGCCCGTGAAGGTGAGCTGAACGGGGATATTGTAGATGTCGCTGGAGCCGTAATAGCCTGCAGAGACTCCGAGCTTGTAGTAGTACCCGCTCTCGGAAGGCTCGCTGGTCTGGAAGTTGTAGCCAAGGCTCACGGTGAACCAGGCGTCGCTGGTCGCTTTGCGTACTGCCGACTTCGTGGGGTAGAAAACGCCCGCAGAGAAAGTATAGCCCTGCTGTCCGTCCTCTTGCGCATAGGCTGGTACTGCCACCGCAAGCGCACCTACCAGCGCCACGGTCGATAACCACAGCATTCCCTTGTGCATCTGCATAGACCTCCTTGTGTGAAAGTAGTACCGATTATACCCAATTCATCACGGATGTCAAGGGGTACAGAGGGTGTTCGAAAAATCCATTCGTAGCAGGGCATCCTGCCCGTGTACTGGGCAGTGGGCAGTCGTAGCACGGGCGTCTCGCCCGTGTAATCCACCCTTTGATTCCCCCCTTAGTAAGGGGGGCACGGGGGATAGACAAGATGCCCAAGCCACTTTTTTCTTGAACACCCTCAGGGGTACATAGTTCAAGGTGTAGTACAGGCAACCTGCTCGTGTGCTATAATCTATACCGACGAAGGAGTGAACAGCCGATGAAAATCAAGCAACGGAGCGGACAGTTTTTGATTGAGCGTACCCCTGCTCAGGATGTGTTTACCCCCGAAGATTTCAACCAAGAGGCGCGTCTGATGGGCAAGACCGCCGAAGAGTTCATCCGCAACGAAGTCCTCCCTCGCCTTGAGGAGATCGAACAAGCAAAGGAGGGGCTGATGCGCGAGTTAGACCGCAAGATGGGCGAGCTGGGCTTCACCGCTGCGGAAGTGCCCGTCCACTATGGGGGGCTGGACTTACCGAAGACCACCGTCGCCCTGATTGTGGAGAAGCTTGGGGCGGAACCTGCCACTTGTCTCACCCTGCAAGCCCATGCGGGGTTGGCGATTCTTCCGCTGGTGCTGGAAGGCACGCACGAGCAGAAGACCCGCTATCTACCGAAACTGGCTTCGGGTGAGTGGTGTGGCTCGTTCTGCTTGAGTGAGACGGGCAGTGGTTCCGATGCGCTTGCGATGAAGACCCGTGCAGTGCCCGCCCCCAACGGAGAGGGCTACATCCTCACGGGCGAGAAGATGTGGGTCACGAACGCAGGCTTTGCAGACCTGTTCACCGTCTTTGCCAAGCTGAATGGCGAGCAGTTCACCGCCTTCTTGGTGGAGCGTACCTTTCCCGGCGTCAACTTAGGGCGCGAGGAGCATAAAATCGGTCTGCACGGCTCCAGCACGCGCCGAGTGGCGTTCGATAATGTGTTCGTGCCTGCTCAAAACCTGCTGGGCGAGGTGGGCAAGGCGCACTACATCGCCCTCAACACCCTGAATCTTGGACGCTATAAGATGGCCGCAAGCGCGCTCGGCACGGGCAAGTATGCGCTGGAGGTCTCCACGCGCTACGCCAAAGAGCGCCACCAGTTCGGTCAGCCGATTGCAAACTTTGGGCTTATCCGCCAGAAGCTCGCCGAGATGACCACTCACCTGTTTGCACTGGAGAGCATGCTCTATCGCACAGGCGCACTGATGGAGGCTTGGTTCGAACCCTTGCACCACCTTCCACCTGACCAGCCCGACCTGCACTTGCGCTATCGTGAATCCACCTCCGAGTTCGCAGGAGAGTGCGCTCTGCTCAAGTTCTATGGTACGGAAGTGCAGTATTTCTGTGCCGACGAGGGCGTGCAGATTCACGGGGGTTATGGCTATACAGAGGATTTCCCGATTGCCAAAATATTCCGTGAATCGCGTGTGCCCCGCATCTATGAGGGCACCAACGAAATCAATCGCCTGAACCTCACTCAGCACCTGATACGCCAGATGCAGAGAGCAGGTTTGCCGTTGATTGAGGAGGCACGCGCCCGTGAAACGAAGCCCATCGACACCCTTCCAGCTGAACCCTATGCTATGCTCCAGATGCTTACCGAGGGCTTTCGCCAAGCCACCCTGTTCGCCTTCCGACTGGCATGGGAGGCGTATGGCGACCACCTGCGCGAACAGCGTCAGGAGGTGGCGGGCGCAATTGCCGATATGACCACCTACCTCTATGGACTGGACAGCATCGTTGCACGCTTGCCCAAACTGCAGGGCATAGCAGGCGAAATGGCTCTGTTAGCGGGTCTGCTGTTTGCACGGCAGGGCGCGCAGGTGCTACGCGAGCGGGGCGATTTGGTGCTGAATGCCTTAGGCGCACCTGAGGAATCCCATCGGCTTCTGGAGCGCATGGTGCCCCTCCCGCGCTTCAACGCGGTGGAGGCGCGCAACCGCCTCGCCGAGTTCGTACTCCAACGCGACGGCTACCCATTCTAAGGAGCCATAAAAGGAGCACGGGCGGGACGCCCGTGCTACTCGTCATTCTAAGCGAATCTCGTACACCACCACGCCCCGTTCGTTCAGCAGGGGTTGCAGATACCCCTGCTGAATCGCCTCATAGTAGAGCGCACGCCAAGGTTCTGGTTCGCCCTCAGGTGCGAAACGGTAGTTGATAAGCACATAGCCATAACCCCGTCGAGCGAGCCACTCCACCAGCTCTTGACCCGAACGGAACTGCTCGTAGGGGATGAGCCGATGGTGCCCCGGATTGCCCCATAGGTAGGGGATGTCTAAGTAGTACCCGCGCGTCTCGTCTAAGAGCACGACCCCCACAGCAGGAGCCACTTGCCCCTGCACTGCCTGCTCTTTTGCTCGCTCATTTAGAAAGCGGAGGGCAGGGTAGGTTTGAAATCGCCGTTCGAGGTACGCTGTGCGCTCATTCAAGGCAAGGGGCACAAACGGCAGATAGGCACTCCCCAACAGCCACAGAGTAAAGCATGCCTGAAGGATTACTGCCCCCCCGAATAGCCCTTTCAGCCAAGAGGGCGCCTCAAGAACGCGTGCGGTGCCTGCACTGAGGAACACAGGCAAAACCGCTATCAGGTAGCGTATCTGTTGCATCATATAGAACCAGCCGACAAGGCTCAGCCCCACGAACGTCAATAACCACCCGACACCCGTCGCCAGCCCAGTAGCAACGAGAATACCGATGGTCGCCAAAATGCCAAGCCCACTGCTGGGCAGGAGGTAGAAACGCTCGCCCACCTGAACTCCTATGGGGTCGGCAAAGGGCATCGGATGCGCAGTAAGGTTCCAAGGGGCTAATAGCAGTTGGGCGGGTTCACGCCCCATGCCGAACTTCAGCTGGTCGCCCCGATAGGCGTCGGCCTGCTCTTGGCTCCACTGCTTCCCCCCGAAGATTTCGTAGGCGAAGGGGTAGACGGGATTGCCCGTCCAGAGCCAGTTGCGCAGGTATGATGGCGCGCCAATCCCCAACGCAAGTATGCCCGTTAGCAGAAGGGGGAGAACCGCTTGGCGGAAGCCTACCGCGAAGCACCACACCAGCCCCAATAGTCCCAACAACCCCCATGAGAGCAGGGCGGTATACTTGGTCGCCAGTGCAAACCCCAACAGCACCCCCACCAGCCACAGCCAGCGGGTCTCGCGGGTGTGAAGCGCGGTGTGCAGAGCGAACGCGCCCAAACTGACATACAGCGCAGTGGAGAGGTCGATATAGGCGGTGCTTGCTTGCCACGCCACCACAGGCGTGCTGAGCCACAAGAGAGCCGACCAGCCTCCTTGCCCTCCGAGCCGAGAGACGAACCCTGCCATCCCCAGCGCGGTCAAAAGCCCCATCGCCCAGTGGAACACCTTTGCACACGCCTCTCCATCCAACCACAACCCCAACAGGAACAGCATGTCCAACAGAGGGGGGAAGTAGCTCTGGTGCATAAAGGGCAGTTCGATCATCCCCCCAGCCTTCAGGTAGAGTTTCGGGAAGGCGAGATGATAGGCGAGAGCGTCCCACTCGTTGCCGTCGGGCGGAAGTAGACAAAGTACAAGAGTGAGCAAAGCCAGTAGCCCCCACAGCACCCACAACACAATCCCCACACTCGTGGCTTGTGCATTCTGATTGGGCGTATGCTTGTACCGAAATAGGGAAGCCGAACGATACCATCCCGATATGCCCAGCAGAGCCGTCGCTCCCAAGCAAAGCCACAGCCCCCAAAGCCAGTGAAGGGCACTCATAAGGGCAACTGCGTAGGCTAAAGCCCCTAACCCCAGCGCACCTCCATAAGCAATCCGTTCTAAGCCGTTCAGCGGAAGTTTGCGCAAGGGGAGTAGCCCCACCCCTATTGCGAACCCCGCGATGAGTATGCCGATTGCCAACCCACCCATGCGTCAGAACTCGCTTGGTAAAAGGTCATCTACAAGGATAGTAGCGTTGGGCATCGCCAAGGGTGCCAGTGCCTCCCCTGATTTGTAAATAGCACGATACTGATACGCATATCCATACACACGACCCCTTGTTGGAACAGGCTCACGATAAACCTCTACTTGACGCTCCACAAGGTTCAGAATCCAGTAGTCGGGGATACCTGCCCAAGCGTAGAGGCTTGCTTTGAGTGTGCGGTCCATACGGAGAGTGGTCTCACTTACCTCCACAACCAGGACTGCGGTCGTGGGATGGGCTTGTTCGAAGTCGCGTATCGTGCCTTGTACCACAGCAATGTCGGGTAGAGGTTCATCTCGTTCGCTGAGCGTAAGGGGAAGCTGGGTTCGCACGACATAACCTTCCTTGAAGAGGGTTCTCAGACTGTGTTCGCAAAGGCTAATCGCGGTCGCATGAGGGCTTTTCAAGGGCAACTTCTTCTGAATAAGTTCACCGTTGATGAGTTCAATCTTCTCATCGGGATGAATAATGCCCGAATCGATCATCTGTTCAAGTTCGTGGCGTGTGAACCGCCTCCGAGGCAGTGCGGTGCGCAATAGCGTTCTCATGACTAAATGCAAGTATACCTTTCGTAGAACGGGCGTCTCACCTGTGACATTCTTCGCCTTGATCGGAATGACGATTCCCTTTCAGAAGCTTTCCCAGAAGGTGCGCACGATGCGGTCTTGCAAAGTGCGTGCCTCACTGGCGGGGGCATTATAGGCGTTCATCACGATGGCAAACACCACCACCCGCCCCGACTGGCAGAGCAGGTAGCCCGAAAGACTGCTCACGCGATAGAGGCTCCCCGTTTTGGCGTAGCCTTTGCCTTGGATGGGGGTATCGCGCAGGCGATTGCGCAGGGTGCCATCCGTGCCGTAGACGGGTAGCGAGAGGCGGTACACCTCGGCATTGGGCGAGCGCGCCATGAAGGTCAGCAGGCGCGCCAGATTCTCGGCACTAATCCCGTTCATTCGCGACAGACCGGAGCCGTCTACAAGGTGAACCGCTCCCATCTCCAGCCCCGCTTCGCGCAGGAACTCCAGAACGGCTTGGATGCCTGCTTGAGTCGTGCCCTGCCCGCGCTTTTCCTTGCCAATCACCTTCAGCACCAGTTCGCTCAGCAGATTGTCGCTGGGTTTATTGATAAGGGCGACTATCTCGCTCATCGGAGGGGAGAGGTGTTCGGCTATCGTGATGGGACGCTCAAGGGGACGGAGCAGGGGTGCGATTCCGCCCTGCACCACCACCCCTGCCTCCTCAAGTGCTTGCCGAAAGAGCCAAGCAGTGTAGCGCGAAGGGTTCTCCACCGAATAGCGACCGACAAACACCTCTTGTGAATCCTCAGCAATAGTGCCCGACACAATCAGCCGATTGAGTGCGCGCTCACGGGTAGCCGTTATGCCCGTGTTGGGCGTGCCTTTGACCACCGTACGGGTGAGATTGATGACCTGCACATAGTCGGTGGCTGGTTCGAGGCGAATTTGCGCGGGTTCGCCCACCTGCTCGGCAGGCTTTGCATAGAGGCGCATCGCATTCCGCTCCACGCAGAGCGCGCTCATCTGTGCCTGATAGCCGTACGGCTCATCGTCGATGTTCCAGCCGAAGCCATATCGCTCTGCATCGAGGTACGAATCGTCATACAGCAGGTTGCCTGTAATGCGCTCGATGCCTCGCTCGCGCACCTGCCGAGCAAGCGACTGGAGGTCCGCATAGGTCAAGGTGCCGTCGCCACCACCTTGCAGGATGAGGTCGCCTTGAAGTGTGCCGTTAGGGTTGGGCAAAGCGGAAGCCAGTATGCTGGTGCGCAGGCGATAGTCGCTTCCTAAAAGTGCCAGCGCGCCTGCACTGGTGATGAGTTTTGTGTTGGAAGCGGGGATGAGTATCTTGTCTGCCTCACGCTGATAGAGGGTTTCTCCTGTCTGTAGGTCGCGCACAACCACCCCACAATACCCATACCTCAGCCACTCCACATCCAAAAGCGCATCGAGCCGTTCGCACGCAGAACTTGCGTTTAGCGTGCTACCCGACTGCGCAAGCAGTGAAGCCCACAACAGCCAGAGCAGTGCAATTGAGGTGTGCCGCGCCATAAAGGAGGAGTTCGTGCCCTGAGGCGAGCTTCCTACTCCACTTTATCGGAGCCGTTTTGAGACTCTCGGCGTTGGCGTTTGCGTTCGTAGTCGGCACGAATCTGGCGGGTCATCTCGTCGAAGGCTTGGCGGTGTGCGGAACGATACTGCTCCAGCGAACGACGAATCTCCTTCAATACCACCCACACGAGGGCTATCAGAAGCCCAAACAGGGCGAGCAGATAGACACTTGCCCAGCGAAGCCACAGCCGTTTCAGCTCTGCCCCCTCCGTGGGCACAGCGCGCATCAGAATCATTCCCAATGGCACCATCGCCACCATCAGGGCAAGCAGAATCGTCATGCCAGTGCGGTAGGACAAGCGGAACTTGCTCATGCAATACTGGACTGAATGGCTATGCGGAGCTGGTGAACCCCCTGCTCCACCGACTCAGCGGTGAAAATGCTGGAGCCTGCCACCAGCACATCGGCTCCCAACTCGACCAGCATGCGTGCATTCTCTGGCGAGACCCCACCGTCCACCGAGAGCCGTACATGCGGAGCGCGCTCGGCAATCAAAAACGATGCCTGCCGAATCTTCGGGATGACCAAGTCCAAGAACTGCTGACCTCCAAAGCCCGGATTGACCGTCATAATCAGCAGGAGGTCTAAATCAGGCAGAACCGTTTGCACCATCTCCAAGGGAGTATGCGGATTGAGCGCAACGCCAGCCGAACAACCGAGGTCGTGGATTTGCTGAAGCACCCGATGCAGATGCGGACACGCCTCCACATGCACGGTAATCAAGTTTGCTCCCGCCTCGGCAAACGCAGGGATGAGTTGCTCTGGTCGCTCGATCATCAAGTGGACATCGAAGGGTAGTTGGGTGTGGGGGCGCAGGGCAGAGACCATCGGCGGACCGAAGGTGAGATTGGGTACGAAATGCCCATCCATCACATCGAAATGAATCCAGTCGGCTCCAGCGAGTTCTAAGGCTTTGACGGCGGTGCGCATCATGCCAAAATCCGCAGAGAGAATGGAAGGCGAAAGCACTACCTGCTTGGGAGGGGTCATCGGTTAATCTCCTGCACCAGTTGATTGTCGATATAGACACGGATACGCACGGGCGCGCCTGTCGCACGCACCGTGATTTCATGCAGTTGCCCGCCAGATTTGATCTCGTCTACGACGGTGCGCATGCCCTCTGCATCCTGTACTTCCACTCGTACTTGACGGTCAGGCTGGTCGGTGAGGTCGACTTTGACCACGAATTCACGCGGGACGGTTCCTGTAGGCTTAGGCGACTCTGGTTTTTCGGGTGTGCTGGGTGGGGTATCGGTTGGCTCTTGGGAGGGCGTGCCTGCGAGCATTCCGATGCTCACCACCAGTTTCACGGGGCGGGAGCGGTCGATGCGCGTGCCAGGGGGCGGGATGGTGTCGATAACATAGCCAAAGGGCACAGTGTCGCTTCTACGCTCTTCAGCCGTGCTGAGCACCGAGATGCCAAACTGCTCCAGTTCGGCACGGGCGCGCGCTTCGGGCAGGTTGCGCACATCGGGCAGTTGCACCATGCGTGAGCCTTTGCTCACCCAGAGGTAGACTTTGGTGCCCTTGCGCACTACGCGCCCCTCAGGCGGGCTAACCGAATAGACCACGCCCGGTGGATACTCCTCGCTATAGCCCTCTTGGCGCACCTCAGGTTCAAAGCCCTGCTCTATCAGGATACGGTTGACCTCCTGAAGCGGTTTGCCAATCACAGGGGGGATAGGGCGGTCTTCGGGCACCATGCGCAGAGCCAGCCATCCTGCACCCAAGATGATTAGCCCAGCAACCACAAGCGCGGTCATCACTCTAAGCATCGTGCGTAGCCAGCGGGGTATCTCGTCTTCTTCTTCCTCTTCGGGTTCCGCCACTTGGCTGGTGGGGACGGGGGTAGGGCGTGCTTTGAACTTCTCCTCGATGCTGGTAGCCTGAAGGTCCATCGGCGACCAGCCCAGTGGCTTTCCGAAGCGCAGGGCATCGCGCACCCCTTTGAGGTCGTTCAGCAGACTGAGAGCGGTCGGGTAGCGCGCATTCGGGTCTTTCTGAAGGCACTTCATCACGATGCCTTCTACTGCGCGAGGCACCGCAGGATTATCGTCCCGAAGCGAAGGGATAGGGGCGTTCAGGTGTGCTTCTCTCGCCTGTTGGAGGGTTTCGCCTCCAAAGGGTGGGCGCGCCGTGAGCATCTCATAAAAAATGACCCCACAGGCGTAAATATCACTTGCTACACTGGGCATCCCGCCCTGAAGCACCTCGGGGGCAGTATAGGCTACCGAGCGGGACTCATGCTCAGCCCACAGGGCAGGGTCCGCTTGATAGACCGAGCGCATCCCGATGCCGTTGAGCCACACATGCCACTCCGAGCCTATTAGCACATTCGCAGGGCGTAGGTCGGTATGCACCAGCCCTGCCCGATGGAGTGCCTCCACCCCCTCCACGATGCCAATCATTATCTCGACTGCAATCGGGATGGTGAAAGGGGCGGTGCGACGAATGCGCGTCTGAAGGTCTAAGGCGCGAAGGAACTCCTCCACCAGAAAGGGCGGGGCTTCGTCTAACTCTATCGCAATCAGAGTTGCCAAGTTGGGATGTTGGAGCCGTTTGCGGGTCTCGGCTAACTGGAGTAGGCGTTCGCGGAGCAGACTGTTTTGGGCATAAGGCGAGCGCACCATCTTGACCGTGACCACTTGTGAGCGCATGAGGTCGCGTGCGCGATAGACACTAAACAGGACGCCCTCCGCCAACTGTTCTACCAGCTCGTAGCGCGTCGCCAAGATGTTGCCCGTCATAGACTGTTAGAAGGATACCCAACAGCGCGAAGGCTATTCCGTATTGTAGAGGCTGGGCTCCTCTGTACATCCCTACTGTCGCACACATTTCCAACCTAAACTGTTATGTGGGATGGAACCGCGTGCCCAGTGAATCGTTAAGGGAGTCGGAAGCGAACCCTTTAAGGAGGTCAATATCATGCGAGCGATTCTCTGGTTGGTGGCTTTTTTTTAATGGTGAGCATTACCTTTGCGCAGACGCGCGTTGTGGATGTCGCCCCTAACTTTCAAATGATATTCCGCGACACCTATTCGAACACCGACATCACCGTTATTGATGTAGGGATGAGTGTGCGCTGGGAATGGCGGAGCGGAATCCACACAACCACCCATGATGCTTCTCCCCCGCTTTGGGATGCCCCCATTAACTCGTCCAACAGAACTTTTACCTACACCTTTACCGAGCCAGGCGAGTATCCTTATTATTGTATTCCCCATCGGATTATGGGCATGGTGGGTACTGTACGAGTGCGCATTCCTGGGGATGTGGACTTTAGCGGATGTGTGGATGATGCCGACCTTCTACAAGTGCTTTTTGCGTTTGGTGCTACGGGCGTCCGTGCCGAAGATGTGAACTACGACCGCGCCGTAGACGATGCCGACCTGCTAATCGTGCTATTCAACTTCGGCAACGGCTGTTAGCCGATTGGTCGGATATAGCGCTTAGGGATCCCCCAAGGAGCGCGCCAGTCGCG
>FWPU01000841.1_pt1 | contig 95569 bp, 78 predicted proteins | sample 2228361 | NCBI WGS metagenome assembly FWPU01 (sample SAMEA103939777, study PRJEB20133) | metagenome | reverse complement strand
CCGCCCGGCGGCCGTCCACAAGCCGTGCAAGCTGACCAGGCCCTGCGCATAGCGGTCGCGCAAGTCCAGGGCCTTGTCCAGCAGCGCCCGGGCGGCCAACGGAAAGCCCGCCGCCGCCGGCGAAACCGCTTGCGCCATTACCCGGCAGCGCCGCACCAGATGCGCCAGGCAGCTCTGATGAAAAGCCCGCTGGAAGCCGTAATAGCAGCGCAAGCCGTCATGCACCAACCAGCCGGAGTACTCCGCCCCCAAAAACACTGCGGCCTCGGCGAAGCCGCGCCCGGGCAAAACCATCCAGACGGTCACCTGCGCGCTGGCCGCCACCCACATCCACTGCAGGCGGCCCCCTACCCGCCGGCCGGTCTCATCCACTCCGTTGAGCAGGCTGGCGCGCGCCGCGCGGACCAGGGCCTGGTAGGTGGGTGCGGCCGTGCCGGCCATCCGCTCGTCCACCCGGCGGGGAAGGGGCCGGCCGTGGCGCCGGCCATATTCCTCGCCCGCCTTGCGCCCCGGTGGTTTCGGATCCGGTTTTAGTTGCCCGCGGGAAAACGGGGCGGCCTGGCGCTGGATGGCCCGGAGCGCCTCCTCCAGTTGCCGCCGCAGCCGTTCGTTCTCTTGCCGGAGGCGCTGGTTCTGCTCTCGCAGGCGCTCATTCTCGCGCGCCAGCTCCTCCAGCCGCCGGGCCCAGAGGGCGCCCCGCCATCGTACCCCGGATTCACCCATCCACCCCTACGGTAGCCGAAACGCGGAATTTGTCCAGCGAAATCTTCAGGGGGCCGCAGACGGCTTCCACGGGGCGGCTCAGCCGGGCCTACGCGGGGCCGGAGGGCGGTAAACAAATACCCCCTCTTAGAAATCCGCAATTGGCCTCACATCCGCCGTACGGCGTGCTCCAGCGCCTCGACGAAAAAGTATTCGCCCCACATCACCGATTCATTGACGCCCAGGTTCTTGTGAATATGATAGACGCCCCCTTTGAGTATCCCTTCCCAAGCAGGATCGGACTCGGCCAGATAATTCTCACACAGCGACTGAAGAATCCGGATGGCCGTCGACCAGTAGAAGTGCCCCTTGACGGGATCAGGAAGCAAGCGGCACAGACGCAGGAATCCCGCCGCCGCAATCGCGGCGGCCGATGTGTCACACAGCTTCTGCTGTTCCGCCGGCGCCTTGAAATCCCAGGGCGGCACTCCGTCGGCCGGCGAGTGCGTGATGTAGTAATCCGCGCAGGCTTCGGCGGTCTCCAGGAACCGCGGGTCCCGACTGTACTCGTAAGCGGTGCCGAAGCCATACAGCGCCCACGTCAGCCCCCGCGACCAGCAGGAGTCTCCGCGGTAGCCCTGGTGCGTGGTCTGCTTCAGGAACTCGCCTGTCTCCAAATCGAAGATGCCCTCGTGCGCCACCGATCCGTCGCCTCGCACCAGCACGCGCCGCGTCGTGTAGCAATGGCGCAGTGCGATTTCCCGCAACGTCGCGTCCCCCGTTTCCCGCGCCGCATAGAAGATGATCGCGACGTTCATCATGATGTCGATGAACAGCGAGTTGGCGGCGATGAACGAGCTCAGGTACTGGCCCTTCTCCTGATACCGGAGGGCGAGCGTGCGGCCGGCCTGGATCAGCACGTCGTTCAGCTTCGGATCTCTCGTCAGCCGGTACCAGCGGTAGTAGCTCGACAGGAAGATGAATCCCAGGTCATGCACGTCGCGGTCCAGCTTTCTCGGCTCGAGCGGCTCGGTGTAGCGGATCGCCTGCTCGAGCCAGAATTTCCGCTCCTCATCGTTCTTCGGCGCATGTTTGTGGAAAATCCACATCATGCCTGGCAAGAAGCCGTCGCACCAGTGCGTCCAGGCCTGCCCCTCATGCCGCCACTTGCCGTTGTGCGTGTACAACGGGTAGTAGCCGGGATGCATCTCTATCAGCGTGCGCACCTGTTTCTGCGCGAACCTCAGCGCCCGTTCAAACAGTTCGCGGTCCGCGTTGACACGTTCGAATTGGATCACTGCGCTTGCCCGTTACCTTTCGGTTGGGTCCGCCATATCATCCGCACACCGGGACGAAGGCGAATCATTCCACCTTTAACATAAAAGACGCCGACACCGGGCAAGCGCTCCAGTTCGGGACGGGGACGGACGACCGCTCCGGGAAACAACGGCGTCATGGTCAGACCACCGTAAGGCAAGTACGAACCCAGATCCTCCAGTTCCGCCGACAGCGTACCGCGCCGGCCGCCGAATTCGATGGACTCGAGCTGCAAGGCGACGACGAAATAGGGTACGCGGCCCCCCACCTTCTCCAAATGGACGATGCGCCCGCTGACCACCGCCCCCTTCGGCACGACCACTTCTTTCTTGCGTTTCACATTCGAGCTGACCAGCGCTGTGATGCGGTCGCCCACCGCGGTGGTGCGCTCGTCAATCGCCGTTTGAAGTTGGATCGGCAGCCGCAGCCCTCCCGGCACCTCGATCGGAGCCGGCGCCCGAGCCGCCGGTTCCGCCTCGACAGGCGGCGGTTCCGCAAACGATAGAAACGATTCGCCGACATACTGGCGGCAGTCCGAGAAGTGGGTTTCGTTGCGGCTCACGCTGCCGTCCAGGTCCACCAGCGTCATGACTGCCCGCCACGGCAGCAGGAAGTCGCCGGCGCCGATCCGCGTTCGCCGGTACTCCATCTGCTCGCTCACCGATTGCAGCATCAGGTGCGTCGGGATATCGTCGGCGTGGACGTCGAGTCGCACCACGTCCAAGGTCTGTTTGTCCGCCCAGAACGAGCCGTGGTAGCCCACGATCGCCTGGGCCTCACCCACCTTCAGCCGCCAGCCGCTGCCGATCAACGGCACCTGGTAGTCGAAGCGGATACACAGGCGGCCGTCGAGCTCCTCTTCGCCGGCATACTGAAACTTCGGCCACGCGCCGAGAAAGACGCTGCGGGCGTGCAAGGCAAACGTCCCGTTGCCGATGGCGCCCGTCGGCACGATCTCTCTCAGGTCCTGCTCGCGGAACTCGCTCGCGCCCGGCCAGGAGAACATCTCCTTGCCCTCTACCAGCGCCACCTCCAGCCGCAGCGTATCGATGAGCTGGAACCGTCGCGAGGGAGCCTGCCGGCGCGAGCGCTCAATCGTCTGCACGCAGGTGTAATTAGGCAGGCGCTCCAGGTTCTCCTCCATCTTGAGCTTCGTCCGGGCCAGCAGCAGGACGTGTGGGTCCACCTCCGCCGTTTCGGCCGCCTGGGCCAAGCCGGGCCCCGCGGCTATCAGCAGCAGCCCGCAAGCCGGCAACCAGGTTCTCGTCGACTTGCCTCTCACTGCTCCTATCGGCAAACCGCTCCTTAACCGCCGGCGCCTGCCGCCGAGCCCTTCGCCCGCAACGCGGCTTGATTCAGCCAGTTCGTCTCCTGTGACATCCACCGCAGACAGGCCCCGGCCGACTCGATTAGAAACCGGCCCAGCTCCGGCTCGCACTTGCTGACTGCCTCCACCGCACGCAGAAACCCCCTCCGCTCCTCCGCCGACGCCGGCGGCTTCCACGCCCGCCGCCCCGCTTTCAGATAGCTCCGCAGCGACCGGTCTATCACCGCTTCAGCTAGCTGCCGGGCGTGACGCCTGGTCAGCCCGGCCTGCTGCCAACCTTTCGCCGACGCCTCCAGCAACGGCATCAGCAGCCAAGACACTGATGAGACGGCTGCCTCCGCCAGCGGCTGCGAGTTGCTCCGGATCTGCAAGCCCCGCGCGCCGCCGCCCTCAATGAGCCGCATGGCTTCACGCACCGCCCGGCTGTCGCCGGCCACCAGAAACACGTTCTCGAGCGCATCCACCATCCCGGCAACGCAGCAGGCGGCCCCCGACGCCGACAACTCCCCCAGGACACCATCCGGCGTCGAGACGCCGAAAATCACCGCCATCTCGCGGGCCCAATTTCGCCGGGCCGAAACAAGCCCCGCTGCCACCTCCCCCACATCGCCTTCCGGCGTGCACACCAGCACGACCGGCGCACGGGTTATCTCCTTCCAGTCGTGAACCGGATAACCCGCGCGCAGAAAGTTGACCACTCGGCTCGCCTGGCGGTACGTGCGCGCCTTCACCGGACCAAGACGCTCCGCCAGGTTTCGCAGGCGGATGATGGGCCAGTCGTTAACCGGGCTGGAGATGACCAGCCCCACCTGGCATGACTGCGTCATAGAGTTCTCGCTGCTTCAAAGATTTGATCCGGTCGCGTAACTGAGCGGCCTTCTCAAACTCGAACTTGCGGGCCGCCTCCCGCATCCGCTCCTCCAACTCGGCAATGTAGTCGTCGAGTTCCTCGGGCGGCAACGACTCCGCCTCATCCTCCTCCTCCAGCGGCACGGTCACGTAATCGCCTTCGGCCACCGCCACTAAGCTCATATCGATGGGTTTGACGATCGTCTGGGGCGTGATCCCGTGCTCTTCGTTGTAAGCGGTCTGAAGCCGGCGCCGCCGGTTGGTCTCCTCGATCGCCTTCCGCATGCCGTCGGTGATCGTGTCCGCATACAGGATGGCCATGCCGTTGACGTTCCGGGCGGCCCGGCCGATGGTTTGAATCAGCGAGCCGCCGGAACGCAGGAAACCCTCCTTGTCGGCGTCCAAAATCGCCACCAGCGACACCTCGGGCAGGTCCAGGCCTTCCCGCAGCAGGTTCACGCCGATGAGCACGTCGAATTCACCCCGGCGCAGGTCCCGCAAAATCTTCACCCGCTCCAGCGTGCTCACCTCCGAATGCAGATAGCGGCACCGCACGCCGGCTTCCGAGTAGTACTCCGCCAGATCCTCAGCCATGCGCTTGGTCAGCGTCGTCACCAGAACACGTTCGCCCCGCTCGGCCCGCAGCCGGATCTCGTTCAGCAAATCGTCCACCTGGCCGCGCACCGGCCGCACCTCCACTTGTGGGTCCACCAGACCCGTCGGCCGGATGATCTGCTCCACCACCACCCCGGCGCTCTTCGTCAGTTCGTACGGCCCCGGCGTCGCCGACACGTATATGACCTGGTTGACCCGGTTTTCAAACTCCTCGAAGGTCAGCGGGCGGTTGTCCAGCGCGCTGGGCAGCCGGAATCCGTGCGCCACCAGCGTCTCTTTCCGCGAACGGTCCCCGTGATACATGCCGTGCAACTGCGGAATCGTCTGGTGGCTTTCGTCGATGAACACCAGCGCATCCTGCGGCAGATAGTCCAGCAGCGTCGGCGGCGCCTCCCCCGGCAGCCGGCCCGAGAAGTGGCGCGAGTAATTCTCGATGCCGTGGCAGTAGCCGATCTCGCGGATCATCTCCAGATCGAACATCGTCCGCTGGTATAGCCGCTGCGCCTCGATCAGCTTCCCCTGCTTCTCCAGCTCCTTCCGCCACCAGGCCAGTTCCGCCTCGATGCTCGCCAGCGCCTGGTCCCGCGTCTCCTGGCTCATCACGTAATGCGACGCCGGGTAAATCGGCAGCCGGACGTAGGTCTGGCGCACCTGCCCCGTCAGGGGGTCGATCTGGCTCAGAGTGTCGATCTCATCGCCCCACAGCTCGATGCGGTAGGCGTAATCGTCGTAGGTCGGAAAGACTTCGACCACGTCGCCCCGGACCCGGAACGTGCCGCGCCGGAAGTCGCCGTCGCTGCGCTCGTACAGAATCTCCACCAGCCGCTCGAGCAGCCGCTCGCGCCGTGCCTGGTGCCCTTTTTCCAGCATCAGCAGCATCCCGTAGTAGGCCTCCGGCGAACCCAGACCGTAAATGCAGCTCACGCTCGCCACAATCACGCAGTCCCGGCGCTCGAACAGCGAACGCGTCGCCGACAGCCGCAGCTTGTCCAGCTCGTCGTTGATCGTCGCTTCCTTCTCGATGTAGACGTCGCTGGCCGGGATGTACGCCTCGGGCTGGTAGTAATCGTAATAGCTGACGAAGTACTCCACCGCGTTGTCCGGAAAAAACGACCGGAACTCGTGATAAAGCTGCGCCGCCAGCGTCTTGTTGTGCGCCAGCACCAACGCCGGCCGGTTGACCCGCTCGATCACCTTCGCCATGGTGAACGTCTTGCCCGAGCCGGTGACGCCCAGCAGCACCTGGTGCCGCTCCCCATCCAGCACGCCGCGCACGAGCTGCTCGATGGCTGCCTCCTGATCCCCCCGAGGCGTGTAGTTGATCGCCAGATGGAAGCCCATCCCTACGCCCAGCATACTGAAAATCCCGGGGGGCAAGCCGGGACTTTGAACACCACAGGCCCCCGTCCGGTGACAGACGGACTGGCCACAGCGTCGGACCGCCGCCATTGGACTCTCTGGCGCCGGCGCTTCAGCTCCGCGGCGCAACCTCCGCCCGGTGGCATAATGGGAAACGTTCACCCGGTTCGAACCGCATGCACCAGCACAAACTGGAGATTTCCTCGCACCCGCATCACCACCGCAAGGAGCGATGGCGCTACTTCGGCTTCACAGCCGTCGTCGGCGTCCTGTTGCTGCTGAACCTCGCCGGCGTCTTCAAGACCATCCTCGGCATCGACACGGCAGCCATCCTGGCCCTGCTGGCCGGCTACCGCACCTTTTATAACGCCATCTCCGGATTGCTGGAGAAGCGCATCTCGGCCGATCTGGCGATCTGCATCGCCGTCATCGCCGCCCTGGCGGTCGGCGAGTACCTGGCGGCGGCCGAGGCGATGTTCATCATGCTGCTCGGCGAGGGCCTGGAAAGCTACGCCGCCAAGCGCACTTCTTCGGCCATTCAGCGCTTCGTCGAACAGATGCCCCGCAAGGCGCGGTTGCTGCGGGACGGCGAGGAGATCGAAGTCGAGGCGGCCGCGCTGCTTGAGGGTGACCGCATCGTCGTCCGGGCGGGCGAGCGCATCCCCGCCGACGGCGTCATCGAGCAGGGCGCTTCGGCCATCGACGAAAGCACCATCACCGGCGAACCCCTGCCCGCCGACAAGGGCCCCGGCGCGGAAGTCTTCTCCGGCACCCTCAACGGCCACGGCCTGCTGCGCGTCCGGGTCACCCGGGCTGGCTCCGAGACGACCCTGGCCCGCGTCATCAAGCTCGTCGAGGAAGCCAAGGACCGCAAGGCCCCCGTCGAGCGCCTGGCTGACCGTTACGCCCGCTTCTTCCTGCCCGCCCTGCTGGCCGCCGCCGCCGGTACCTACTACTTCACCAACGACTGGATGCGCACCGTGGCCGTCCTCATCGTCGGCTGCCCCTGCGCCCTCATCTTGGCCACCCCCACGGCCATGGTGGCGGCCATCGGCGGCCTGGCCCGCCGCGGCATCCTCGTCCGCGGCGGCAGCGTCCTGCAGTTGGCGGCCAACACCGACACCATCGTATTCGACAAAACCGGCACGGTCACCGAGGGAAAGTTCGAGATCCTTCGCGTCCTTACTGTGGACGGGTCGGAAGAAGAGGTGTTGCGGCTCGCGGCGGCGGCTGAGAGCGGCTCCGACCACACGCTGGCGCGCGTGATCGTCGCCGAGGCCCGGGCGCGGGGCCTCGAGATCCCCGAGGCCGATGACGCCCGCATCCTCCCCGGCCGCGGCGCCGAGTGCACGTTGCAGGGCCGTATCGTCCGCGCCGGCAACGCCGCCTACCTCCAGCAGAGCGGCATCCGCCCCGGCGACGGCCTGCTGGAGGAAGCCGACCGGCTAGGAGCCACGGCGGTCCTCGTCGCCGACGGCGTCCGGCTGGCGGGCGCCATCCTGCTGCGGGACCGCGTGCGCGAGGGCGTCCAGAGAGCCGTCCATGAACTCGAACACCTCCAGATCACCCACCAGATCATCCTGACCGGCGACCGGCGGAAAGCCGCCGAGGCCATCGCCCGCGAAATCCGCGTGCCCAACGTCGAGGCCGAACTGCTGCCCGAGCAGAAGCTCGAGCGAATCCGGCAACTAGCCTCGCAGGGCCGGCACGTCGCCATGGCCGGCGACGGCGTCAACGACGCCCCCGCTCTGGCCACGGCCCACGTCGGAATCGCCGTTTCCGGCGCCAGCGATATCACCGCCGAGGCCGCCGACGTCGTGTACATGCCGCACTCGCTGGACCGGCTGCCCAAACTCTTCGAGGTGAGCCGCAAAGCCGTCGCAACGGCCTGGCAGAACATCATCGTCTTTGCCGGCATCGTAAACGTGGCCGCCGTCGGCTTCGCCTCCAGCGGCGTCATCGGACCCCTCGGCGCCGCCTTCTTCCACCAGATCGCCTCCTTCCTCGTCATGCTGAACTCGCTTCGGCTGCTGCGGGTCGAGCGCCGTCATTCCCGCTTCCGCCACTGGCTGCACCACCGCATCCAGCACACCCCCCTCCCCGCCCTCTGGCAGCGGTCCAAGGCACTGGCTGCCGAAATCGATCCCAAAGAGATTTTCAACCACCTGGTCGAGCACCGGCAGCGCTATTACAAGCCCGCGCTGCTCGCCGCCGCCGCTGTTTATCTGCTCAGCGGATTCTACATCCTGGGCCCGGACGAAGTCGGCATCATCGAGCGCTTCGGCAAGAAGGTGATGCCGTACAAACAGCCGGGCCTGCATTACAAGCTCGGCTGGCCCGTGGAGCGCCTGACCCGAATCCAGGCTCAGCGCGTGCGGGTCATCGAGGTCGGCTTCCGCTCCGGCGAGGCGTACGGCGAAGCCGAGCCGGCGGCCTATGAGTGGAACGTGCAGCACCGTTCCGGCCGCTTCCAGCGCAAGCCCGAGGAATCACTGATGCTGAGTGGGGACCAGAACATGCTCGAGGTCACAGCCACCGTCCACTACCGCCTGCGCCGGCCCGACGAATACGTGTTCACCCTGGCCGACGGCGAGAGTACGGTGCGCGTCGCCACCGAAAGCGTCCTGCAAAGCGTCATCACCACCACGCCTTTGGATGAGATTCTGACCACCGGCCGCCAGGCCCTCGAACAGCGCACCCTCGAGGCCTTGCAGCAGCGGTTGGACCGTTATGGCGCCGGCGTCGAGATTCTCCAGGTCCGCCTGCTCGACGTGCACCCCTCGCTGGAGGTCGTCGACGCCTTCCGCGACGTCTCGGGCGCCTTCGAAGAAAAAATCCGTATGATCAACGAGGCGCAAGGCTATCGCAACGAGCAGGTGGCCCTGAGCCGCGGCCACGCCGAGGCCGGCCTCGCCGGCGCCAAGGGCTACTCGCTCGGCCGCACCAATCGTGCCCAGGGCGACGCGGAGCGCTTCCGGCAGGCCGAGGCTGCCTTCCGGACAGGCTCCGCCGTGACCGAAACGCGCCTCTATCTGGAGACCATGGAAGAAATCCTGGCCGGCAGGCGCAAGATGATCGTCGATTCCACGCGCGGGCGGCGGCACCTGACGCTCGTGGATGACGGCATCGGCTTCCTGCCGGCGACGACCCCTCCCCCATATCCCGCGCAATCTTCGCTTGCGCCGGGGGAGCCGAGAGAGGAATAGGGACGGCAAGAAATGGAATCGGCAAAATACCGGAAACACTTACCGGCAGCCGCCGCAGCGGCGCTGCTGCTGTTGCTGTGGCTGACCTTCTTTTCGGTGCGAGAAACCGAGTTCGTATTGGTCACGCAGTTCGGCAAACCCATGTACACGGTCACCGACGCCGGCTTGCACGCCAAGTGGTTCTTCCGCCAGGCGAACTACTTCGACCGCCGCCTGCGCGTGTACAATCCCCGGCCTAGCGAGTTCCTGACCCGCGACAAGAAGAACCTCGTCATCGAATGCTACGTCGTCTGGCGCATCGACGATCCGCAGCGGTTCGTCCAGACCGTCGGCGACCCGATCGCCGCCGAAATGCGGCTGCACGACATCATCTGGTCGTCACTTTCCGCCTCGGTCGGCAACCACGACCTGGATTCGCTCATCGCACCCACCCCGGAGAAGGTGAAGGCCGACGACATGCTCGACAACGTCACCGCGCTGACTGACGCCGCGGCCTTGGCCCAATACGGCATCCATGTCGCCGACGTGCGCATCAAGCGCCTCAATCTGCCCGAACAGAACAAGCAGAGCGTCTACGCACGCATGCGGGCCGAGCGCGAACGCATCGCGCGCCAGTACCGCGCCGAAGGCGAAGAGGAAGCGTTGCGCATCCGCGCTGAGGCCGACCGCCAAAAAGAGGAGATCCTGTCCACGGCGTACAAAGACGCGGAGAAGATCAAGGGCGAAGGCGACGCCCAAGCCACCCGGATTTACAGCCAGGCCTACTCGCGCAACCCCCGGTTCTATAAGCTGCTCCGCACGCTGGAGTCCTACAAGAAGATCTTCGGCGATAACACGACGGCGATCCTCAGCTCGGATTCCGAGCTGCTGAAGATCATGATGGAGGGAGAGCGGGCGGTCCGATGAGCCTCATCGAGGTCGAACAGCAACAACCCGTTCGCGCCGAGCCGCAGGCCCCGCCGGCGCGCCACTGGCCGCGGCGGCGCAAGCTGGCGGCGGCAGCCGCCGCATTGTGGCTGTTGAGCGGCATCTACATCGTCAGTGCTGATCAGCAGGCCGTTGTCACACGCTTCGGCAAAGTCGTCCAGCCGCGGGTCATGCCCGGCATCCACGTCAGCCTGCCCTGGCCGATCGACCGCGTCACAAAGCTCAAGGTCCAGCAGTTGCAGCGGCTCGTCATCGGCGGGGACATCTCCGACGGCGTGCTCGGGCGCACCGACCCCTTGCTGTCACAGTTCCTCACCGGCGACCAAAACATCATTCACATGCGCGTGGTCGTGCAGTACTCCGTCGGAATACCCACCGAGTACCTGTTCCACGCCGTGGATGTCGCCAAAGCCGTCGGCGCGGCCGTCGAGGCCGAACTGGCTCACCGCGTGGCCAACCGCAACGTCGATGCCGTCCTCACCACCGAAAAGGCCGCTATCCAGGAGGAAGTCCGCGCCGCGGCGCAGGAGCTGCTCAACCGATATCGTGTCGGCGTCCGCCTGGCGAGCGTCAACATCGAAAGCGCCGTGCCACCCCCTGAAGCGGCCGACGCCTTCCGGGACGTGGCGGGGGCCAGAGCCGACGCGGCGCGCATCGTCAACGAGGCCTACGGCTACGCCAACGCCACCATCCCTAAGGCGCGCGGCGAGGCGCAGCAAACACTCCAAGCCGCCCGGGCCTATCGCGAGCGCAAGATCAATCAGGCTCTCGGCGATGCCGCGCGCTTTTCTCAGGTGGCCGCTGAGTACGAACGCGCGGCCGATGTCAACGCCCGGCGCCTCTACGTTGAAGCGATGGAAGAGATCCTGCCGAAGATCCGCAAGCTGATCATCGACAGGAGCGGAAACCTCGACCTGACCATCATCCGCAAGGGGGCCGAACCCCCCTCCCCCGCACGATGACGAGGCAGCGTACCGCCGAGGTCGTCACCATTGCCATCCTCGCCCTCGTGGTGGCCATCCTCCTGATCCGTCAATCCGGCTGGAGCCCTTCGTTCCGCACCGGGCCGAGTCGCGAACCAACCCCCCAGGACGCCATCTACGCGATGTTGGATGCCGCCCGCCAGGGAGATGTGGATGAATACCTAAAGGCCTACACCGGCCAGGTCCGGGCGTCGTTGGAGCAGACCATTCAGGAAAAAACAAAGAAGGGATTCGCCGACTATCTCCGCCGGAGCAACGCCCCGATCAAAGGCATCGCCATCACCGAGCCGGAAAAACTCACCCCCACCGAGGTCCGCGCCCGCGTCGAGTACGTCTTTCAGGACCGTAACGAAATCCAGTACATGTACTTGCAGCGCGTGGAGGGACGCTGGCTGATCACCCGCGTCGATGCCGCACGGCGCATCCCCACACTTGTCCCCTACGGCACACCAGTCGAATGAATGTGCCCGGCTCAGCGAACACGTTCTTACGCGCTGAACGAGCTGCCGCAGCCGCAGGTCGTCCGGACGTTCGGGTTGTTGAACTTGAAGCCGGAGCCTTCCAGCGTCTCGACATAATCGACTTCAGCGCCGTCCAGATACAACATGCTCGCCTGGTCGATGAACACCTTCAGCCCGTCGAAGTCATAAGTCTTGTCGAGAAGCTGCTGGTTGTTCTCGAACGCCATCGAATAGCTGAAGCCGGAGCACCCCCCGCCGACTACCGAGATGCGGAGCCCGGCCGGCTTCGGATCCTGCGTCTCGAGAATCTCCTTGACCTTCGCGACCGCCTTTTCGGTCATTTGAATCATGGGATGACCAATCCTCCTGTCCTTCCTGACTTGATTGTACTAATTTGATGCCCCTGCCGCCACTCTTGCTGCAGAAATCGGAAACTCGGCGGTCTCGCCCCGCTCACAGCAGCCGCACAACCACGAGCTGCATCACCAGGAAAGTCACCAGCGACGCCGTGAAGAACTCGAGCGCAAACCAGCGCGGCGCCGCCCGCGCCCGCTTCCTCCGCAGGTAACAGTAAACCCCCAGCGCCCCCAGCGGCACCAACCCCGCGGCAGTCTCCAATCCTTCGCCGTACCGGAACGAGCGTCCCAGCAGAAACAGGTATATCCAGGCGGTCGAGCACACTCCCGTGACAATACCCGCCGCTTGCACCAGGCGGTTCTTCAATTCCGCCGACCCCGGGCCGCCATCCCCGCCGCTCACCGGCCTTGGTAGTCCACCCAAATCGGCGAGGACCAGGCCACGTGGCCGTCCTGCTGCTCGACCCGAACGTAGTAGTAGTGCTCGCCCGGGGTCAGCGACGTTTCGCGGAAGCTCAACAAGAAGCTTTCGCCTTCCGGCCGCGTCGTGTACACGTATTCGTTGTCGCGCACAACGACAACCTCCTTTAGCCGACCGGTCCCGATGATCCGCGCCGTCAGCTCCGGCAGCGACCCCGAACGCAGGATGTCGCCCTGAATGTAGCTCTTGCCCCCCGCCGTGATCCGGTAGTCCAGAATGATGTTCCTCGTCGCCGCATACGTGTGCCGCTGGCGCATCGCATCCGCGATCGCCTCCCGCGTTCCGCTCTCCGCGATCACGCAGGCATACGACACGTGGGTCGAGACGTGATCCGAGCTGGCCTGCACGCCAAGCTTATACCCCTTCTTCCAAGCGTTCCACACAAAGCCCAGCGGGCGGTAGCCTCCCGCATGCAGTTCCGTGCGCTTGGCCGTCGGCGCCAACGGCGCGCCCTCGTGCTCGGCCGAGGTCCGCGCCCCTTGGTAGATCTCGACAAACGGCTCCAGCTCCGGATCGTTGTCCCGCCAATCGGTCCCCATGCCGGTGTGCGAGGTGTGAGACGTCGCGATCCCGCCGTATTTCCGCAAGTACTCGTACAGCAAAGATCCCGTATTGACCTCCGCCTTGCCCTCGCCCGGCGCGAACGGCAGAATCGGCACTCCCCGGCGCGTGAAGATCAAGTTGCGATGGCCGTTGGGATAGCTCACGCTCCGCTCGGTCCCGTACAAGGCAGTGAAGAACCCGGGGACGTGAAACATGTCAGCCGACTTGTCGATCCGCCACCACGTGTATTCGTCGTTGCCGGACTGGTGGTCAGTGACCATGAAATAATCCAGGCCGGCCGCGTCCATGGCGTAGCGGTAAGCGTCCCAGAGGCTGCCGTCGCCGGCCCCGTCCATGGAAATATCCGTGTGGCGGTGAAGATCGCCGCGGAAAATGCGATACGTCGTGCCCTCATTCTCCAACCTGTACTCGCGTATCCGGGCGATCTGCTCGGCTTCCCTCTCCTCGCTCGGCCCCCCGGCCGGCGGCTCGGCCGGCCGCGTCGCCAGAACCGGCCCGCCCGGCTCGCGCGCGCTGAGCCGGGTGAAGACAATGTCTCGGTTCCGTGGCGGCGCCCCGAAACGGGGACCGCCCCACAACCGATTGTCGGTCAGCATCACCGCGTACACCGAACCGTCGGCAGCGGCCACCGCCTGGAATTCGCCCTCGTTCGGCCCAACGGAGTCCGGTATCGGGATCAGCGGCGACCACCGCTCGCCCGAGTAATACGTCGCCACCACCTCCCACTTGCCGCCCGCCGCCCACAGTGAATGCGGAATCCGAGACTGCGTCCGCGGCCGGGCCAACAGCCAGACACGCTGCTGAGAGTCCACCACCAGCCGCGGCGTCTGAAAATATCGGCGGAAGGCCCACGGAACCACGTCCTCCGGCTGGCGCACCGGCGCCATCCACTGGCCCGCCGAATACACCGCCACCTGGATCGCACGGGCTTGGTAAATACCCGTGCCCCCGCTGAGCAGGAACCCCACGTCTTTGCCCCAATTCTCCGGGGCCTCATCCCAGGCGATCCACACCCGGTCCTGGCCATCAACGGCCAGCGAGGGGTGGGCGTGAAAGCGGTTGGAATTGGTCACCTCCACCAGCGGCCCGAGCTGCCCGTTCCGAGCCGCCCGCAGATAGATGTTGTAACTGCCCCGGGCGTATCCGTCCCAGGCCGTCCAAACCGTGCCCGTGCTATCGACGGCGACAGCGGGGGACCAGTCGTTGGCGCGTGCAGGGCGCTCCGCGTCGCTCAGCCGCTGCTCGCCGCCCCAAGCGCCATTGCGCCAGCGACGCAAGTAGATGTCGCTGCGTCCCCGCCGCCAGCTCTGCCACACTAAGTGAAAATTCCCCGCCCGGTCGGCCGCCAGCCGGTGAAACAGGTTCACTCCTTCCCCGGAGGTCACCCCCTCAACCGGGCCGAAACGGTCGCCTTCGCGCACCCGCGACTTCAGGCCCCAATTGAAGCCGTCCCGCTCGGCCCACACTACCATGACCTTGCCCCCGGCCGCCGCCACCGCCGTACCGAACAAGTCACCCGGCGTCTCCGTCACCGCCAGTGGCTCGCTCCACACCCCGTCCCGATACGAACGCAACAGGACCCGGTCGGCCTTATCCCGATACGCCATCCACGCCACCCAGACCGTGTCCCCGGAAACCGCGATCGAAGGCTGGTCGTCCTCGAACTCCTCGCCGGTGATCTTCTCTACCGGCGGCGTGCGATACACCTGGATCTCGCCGCTGAGAGGATAGATCCCGCCCGTCTCCGGAATGTCCCGCGGACGGATCGAAAACTGCCGCTCGGGAATCTTGATCGTCAGTTCCGCCTCGGCCGGAGCGCGAAACTCGATCGTGACCCCGATTGGCACCACCAGGCTTGGCTGCGGCTGCGGCATCTCGTTCGGATGCATCCCGCCCGGCATCGACGGCCAAGGATGCGTCGCGCATTGCCAGGCGTTGCCCCCGAGAATCTTGTCGTTTGCCGTAAAGTGATAACCCTTGATCCGCTCGATTCGCCCCGCCGAGATCGCCGCCGACCCGTCCCACCGGGTCGGCTGCCCGTCCTTGGCCCCGAAAATGACGGTGACGGCTTGCAATTGCTCCGCCGGCGGCGCCGGTTGCGGGTTCCTGATCTGGGCGGGCGACAATGCCCCGCAAACGACGAAGACGAAGCACCGGCACCACATAGTGCTGACTGTTATAGCACGCGCGGCCCTCGCCTCGCCGGCGAAATCCTTCACCGGCCGCCGCCTAGTACTTCGGCTCGTTGCCCGGCTTCCACTTGATGTTGCACCCGATGCTCGGTTTCTGGTTCGGATCGACCGGTTCGCCCCGCAGTACGGCGTCCATCGCCGCCCGCAAGTCCCGCCCCGTCACCGGAATGCCGTTGCCAGGACGGCTGTCATCCAGTTGGCCCCGATAAACCAGCCGCCGGTCCTGGTCGAACAGGAAAAAGTCCGGCGTGCAGGCCGCCGTGAAAGCCTTGGCCGTCTCCTGCGTCTCGTCGTAACAGTAAGGGAACCTAAAGCCCAGCGCTTCGGCCATCCGCTTCAGATTCGCCGGCGCGTCCTCCGGGTAGGCGCTCACGTCGTTGGCCGAGATCGCGACGATGCCCATGGACTTGTCCGCATAGTCCCGGCCAATCCGCGCCAGTTCCTCCCGGACGTGCACTACGTAGGGGCAGTGGACGCAGATGAACATCACCAGCAGCCCCCTCTGGCCGGCAAAGGTCTCCAGACTCACCGTTTTGCCGCTCACTACGTCCGGCAATCGGAACTCGGGCGCCGGCGTGCCCAACTGCAACCGCATGGTAGATTCTGTCAGTGCCATTTCGATACTATTCTGACACCATCGTTGAGGAGGCAACACGCAATGAGAAAAATGTGCATTCCCCTGCTCGCCCTCGCCGTGGCGCCGGTGGCCGGCGCCGACCTGTCGCATCTCATGCGGCTCAAGACCTATACCGCCCGGCGGGCCTCATCTTATGACCGCACGGGCGCCAACGACGACGGCAACTGGGGCAACCCCGTGCGCAGCGGTGAAACCAGAACCTTGGCCGAGTTGCAGGGCCCCGGCATCATCAAACACATCTGGTTCACCATTTCAACCCCAGAGCCCTACCACCTCAAGAAAATTGTCCTCCGCATGTATTGGGACGGAGAGCCGTTGCCGGCCGTGGAAACGCCCATCGGCGACTTCTTCGGCCTCGGCCTCGGCGAGTACTTCCTCTACCAGTCCGGTCCGCTCTCGGTCGGCTCGCAAAAGGCCTTGAACTGCTTCTTCCCGATGCCGTTCCGCGAGTCCGCCCGCATCACCGTCACCAACGAAGGTCAGGAGAACATCCGCGGCTTCTACTACAACATCGACTGGGAGAAGCACGACAGCCTGCCGGAAGACATCGCTTACTTTCACGCCGAATACCGCCAGGCCGTGCCCAACGACGGCTGGACCACTGACTGGTCGCGGAACGGCGAAGACAAGGTCAACAAACACCCCAATCCCGACGGCGCCGGCAACTACGTCTTCTTGGAAGCCGAAGGCCGCGGGCACTTCGTCGGCGTCACCCACTCGGTTCTCCAGAACCAGGGCGACTGGTGGGGCGAGGGCGACGAGATGATCTTTATCGACGACCGCAGCAAGCCCAAGATCATCGGCACCGGCTCGGAGGACTACTACCTCGGGGCCTGGTGCTACGGCAACTGCGGGATCAACCCCTTCGGCTCGGCCCAGCCGGAGTTCGCATACCAGAACTACGGCAATCCGCGCAACGGCGGCGATAACCGCGGCGCGCGCTGGATGGTCTACCGCTTCCATACCGAATCGCCGATCCCCTTCCGCAACTACTTCAAAATGACCATCGAGCACGGCCACGCTAACCACCGCTCGGACAACTTCTACACCGTCGCCTACTGGTACCAGCAGGGTCCTCACAAGCTCCGCCGGCCCCTGCCCCCGGTCCAGGAACGCATCCCTCGTATGGTCAACGTCGCCGGACCCACCATGGGACGCCCTTAACCGCCCCCTCTCCCACTGCCGGGCCGGCCGCGCTCTCAAGGCCGCTTCAAAGCCGCGCCCGCTTCCACGGTGTGCGGGAGAAAGCCCCGTGCGCAAGCCGATTCTAGAATGGCGGCGGAAATGCTCCTCTCCGGCATCACCCTCCGGAATCTCCTGTGGTTCAGGCACGTTGGCCTGAAACTGGGATCCCTCAACGTCCTGATCGGGCCAAACGCGTCGGGCAAATCGAATCTGGTCAACGCCGTCACCTTGCTCCGAGCCGCGCCGCTGGACCTGCAAAGGGCCACTTTTCAGGGGGCAAATCCGTGAATGGTGCTGGAAAGGCGGCGAAGTCCCCTCGGTGACCGCCGCCGTGCACTGCGCCGCCCGCTTGGGACCAGACCTCCCGCAGACAGTGTACGCCCTGGAGTTCTCCGAGCAAGCGGAAGCGTGCCCGGTGCGTCCGGCTCATTGTGGGAGGCGCTCGGGCCGTTGAAGACTTCCAGCGCGCGCTGCGGTCCCATCCGGAAGCCTGGAACATCCTCCTCAAAGACAGTGAAGGCCCGGACCATGGGGACCGCTTCGCTGAACTCCGACGCAAACACCGGCTCGACGAGGATTTGAAAGACTCCGTCTTCCGGAGGCTGCAGTGGATGGAAGCGGGGTTCTTCGCTGATGTCCAGGCGCTGGCCGAGTACGACGGCCGCGGCGTCAAAGCCTTCCGCGTCCACCCGGATGTCGAGCAGGTGCCGAAGGCCAACGTCATCAGAAAGCGCGCGGCCACCACCCGAACTACAGCAAAGGGCAAATATGACGGGACCGCCAACACAGCTCACGCCGCCGGTCTCCTCGCCCGGATCCGCCCGGACCGGGTACAGATAGCCTCCGGACACCGCCGCCGGATGTTTGAAACGATCCTCTCTGCTACCGGCTGACCCCCGTTGGTGCGCGCACCGCAGCCCCTGCGATATAAATCCCCTATGCCGTCACTCCACCGCAGAGACCTGTTCCGAACCGGCGCCGCCGCCCTCGCCGCTTCCTCCTATGCCCGCATCCTCGGCGCCAATGACCGCATCCGCTTCGGCGTCATCGGCTGCGGCGGCCGCGGCCGCCACGTGATGGGGCATTTCCTCGCCACCAACCAAACCGAGTGCCTCGCCCTGTGCGACGTCTACGCCGTCCGCATCGACCAGGCCCGCCAAAACGCCCCGGCCGCCAAGGCCTTCTCCGATCACCGCCAAATGCTCGACCAGGTCCGGGAACTCGACGCCGTGCTCATCGCCACGCCCGATCACTGGCACGCCGGGACCGCCATCGACGCCCTCAACGCCGGCAAAGACGTCTATGTCGAGAAGCCGCTCACCCTGCGCATCGAAGAAGGCCCCCGGATCGTCAAAGCCGCCCGCGTCAACAACCGCGTCTGCCAAGTCGGCATGCAGCAGCGCTCCGGCATGCACTACTGGAAAGCCAAGGAGGAATACATCGCCTCCGGCCGCCTGGGCAAGATCACTCTCATCCAAACCGTCTGGCATTCCGGCGTCGGCCGCGGCCCAATACGCTCCGAACCAGAGCGGGGCATGCCCAAACCCTCCAATCTCGACTGGGCGCGCTATCTCGGCCCCGTCAAGTGGCGCGACTGGGACCCGCCACAGTATTTCTTCTTCCGCCGCTACCTGGACTTCGGCGGCGGCAAGATCACCGATTTCTTCGCTCACTGGGGCGACGTCGTGCATATGTTCATGGACGCCGACGACCCCGTTTCAGCGGTCGCCGCCGGTGGCGTCTACTATCACCGCGATGGCCGGACCGCCCCGGACACCATCCACATGCTGCTCGAATACCGCGGCGGCTATACGGTGACTTTCGAATCCGCCACCGGCGTCCACTTGCCGCCTTATGGCATTCATTTCTGCGGCACCCAAGGCCGCTTGTTCATCGACCGCGAGAAATACATCTTCCAGTCCGCCGAAAAAGGCGCCCCCCCGGTCGAATTCCGCACTACCCAGAACCTGACCCGCGCGCACGTGGAGAACTTCCTGGACTGCTGCCGCACCCGCCGGCGCCCCAACGGCGATGTCTATTTCGGGCACCGCGCCGCCATGGCCGCTCACCTCGGCAATATCGCTTACATCGAAAAGCGCCGTATCCGCTTCGACCCCGACCGCGAGCTCATCCTTCCGCTCTGAGATCCGCCGCCCGCGGAACCGCTGTAGTCTTTTTCTACCATAAACTTGTCCGTTGCGGATCGGCATCCACACGTCCATCGCTGGCTCGCTGGACAACGCCGCGCGGAAGGCAGCCGAACTCGGGGCCAACACGTTTCAAATCTTTTCTTCCAGTCCCCGGATGTGGAAGCAGCGGCAGCCGGAGGCGGGCGAAGTGCGGCGCATGCGACAGTTGCGCGAGCGCTTCGACCTGACCCCGCTGGTAATCCACGATAACTACCTGATCAACCTCGCCGCCGCCGATGAACGCCTCCGCCGCAAATCCATCAGCGCCTTCCGCCGCGAGTTGCAACGCGCCATCCTGATCGGCGCCGAGTACGTGATCGCCCACCCGGGCAGTTATCGCGGCTGGACGCGCGAGCAGGCCATCGACGCCGTCGCGGCGTCGGTCGTCCAGGCAGCCGCCGGAATCCGCAGCAACGGCCTCGTCCTCCTGCTCGAAAACACCGCCGGAGCCGGCTCGGCCCTCGGCAGCCGCTTCGAGGAATTGGCCGAGATCCGCCGCGCCGCTCAACCCCGGCTGGACCTGGAAATCGGCTACTGCTTGGACACCGCCCACTGCCTCGCCGCCGGCTATGACGTGGCCACCGCCGCCGGCCTGCGCCGGACCGTCAACGACGCCGGCCGGATCCTGCGCCTGGACCGCGTGCGCGTCGTGCATGCCAACGACTCGAAAGCGCCGCTGGGCTCCCGCGTGGACCGCCACCAGCACATCGGCCGCGGTTACATCGGCCAAGACGGCTTCCGGCGCATCCTGGCCCATCCCAGGCTGCGCCGCAAGCCGTTCATCCTGGAGACGCCGGTCGAGCAGGAAGGAGATGACCTCCGCAACATCGAAATGCTCAAGAAGCTATGCCGGAAAAGATCTATGACCACAGAGTGATCGAGCCGAAATGGCAGCAGCGCTGGGACGCGCAGGACTATTTCCGCGCCGTCGAAGACCCCGCCAAGCCGAAGTATTACCTGCTGGAGATGCTGCCCTACCCCAGCGGCACCCTCCACGTCGGCCACATCCGCAACTACACCATCGGTGACACGCTGGCCCGCTACAAGATGATGCAGGGTTTCAACGTCCTGCACCCGATGGGCTGGGACGCCTTCGGCCTGCCCGCCGAGAACGCCGCCATCAGGAACCGTGTGCACCCGCGCCAGTGGACCTTGGACAACATCGCCTACATGAAGGCCCAGCACCGGCGCTACGGCTTCAGCTATGACTGGAGCCGCGAGATCTCCACCTGCGATCCCGAATACTACCGCTGGAACCAGTGGTTCTTCCTCAAGATGCTCGAGCGCGGCCTCGCCTACCGCCACGAAGCCCTGCTGAACTGGTGCCCCGAGTGCGCCACGGTCCTGGCCAACGAGCAGGTCGTCGACGGCTGCTGCTGGCGCCACGAAACCACCCCCGTCGAGCAGCGCTCGATGCAGCAGTGGTTCCTGAAGATCACCGCCTATGCCGACGAGCTGCTGGCGGACTTGGCCACGCTGGAAGGTGGCTGGCCCGAGCGCGTGCTGGCCATGCAGCGCAACTGGATCGGCCGTTCCGAAGGAACCGAAGCCGACTTCCCCGTCGACGGCTCCCACGAGAAGATCCGGATCTTCACCACGCGCGTCGACACGATCTTCGGGGCCACTTGCGTCATCCTCGCCCCGGAACACCCCCTCGTAGACAAACTCGTGGACGCCGAAGCCAAAACGCAGGTCGTGCGGATGATTAACGCCCGCGCCGGCCAAGACCCGGGCGACATGGAGAAGGAGGGCCTGCCCACCGGCCGCTTCGCCGTCAATCCCTACAACGGCGAGAAGCTCCCCATCTGGATCGCCAACTTCGTCCTGATGACTTACGGCACCGGGGCCATCATGGCCGTGCCCGCGCACGATCAGCGCGACTTCGAGTTCTGCAAGAAGTACGGCATCCCTATCCGGCCCGTCATCCGCCCGCTGGACGGCGAGCTGGCCGACCCGGCTACCATGCAAGCCGCCTTCACCGACGACGGCGTCTGCGAAAATTCCGCGGAGTTTTCCGGCCTGCCCAGCCCTGAGGCCCGCCGCCGCATGAATGAGAAGGCCGAGCGCGAAGGCTTCGGGCGGGCTGCGGTCACCTACAGAATCAAGGACTGGGGGATTTCCCGGCAGCGCTACTGGGGCACTCCGATCCCGGTGATCTATTGCCCCGCATGCGGCATCGTGCCGGTGCCGGAAGCCGATCTCCCCGTGCTGCTCCCCCTCGACGTCGAGATCCAAGGCGTCGGAGGCTCGCCGCTGGCCCACGTGCCGGAATTCGTCCACGCAAAATGTCCGGCGTGCGGCGGCGACGCCCGGCGCGAAACCGACACCATGGACACCTTCGTGGACTCCTCCTGGTACTTCTACCGCTATTGCGACCCGCACAACGACCAGGCCCCCTTTGCCCCCGACAAGATCGCCTATTGGTTCCCCATCGATCAGTACATCGGCGGCGTCGAGCACGCCATCCTGCACCTGATCTATTCGCGCTTCTGGACCAAAGTAATGCGCGACCTCGGCCTCATCGCCAACAGCGAGCCGGCCGCCCGCCTCTTCACCCAGGGCATGGTCATCAAAGACGGCGCCAAGATGTCAAAGAACTTGGGCAACGTAGTCAGCGCCGACGAAATGGCCGAAAAGTACGGAACCGACACCGCGAGGCTGTTCGCACTGTTCGCCGCGCCGCCGGAGAAGGACCTCGACTGGCAGGATGCCGGCGTCGAGGGCATGTATCGCTTCCTCGGGCGCGTCTACCGCTTTGTCACCCGGAACATCGAGCCGACCCGCGCCGCTGCCCAGGAGACCACGGACAGTGACCGCAAGGCCCTCCGGAAGCTGCACCAGACGATCCGCAAAGCCACCGATGACTTCGAGAGCCGCTGGCACTTTAACACCTCGATCGCCGCCATCATGGAGCTCGTCAACGAGCTGACCGCCTTGGAAGGACAGCTCTCCGGCGCCGTTCTGCGGGAGTGTCTGGAAAAGCTCGTGCTGCTGCTCGGGCCCTTCGCCCCCTATCTGGCCGAAGAGCTGTGGGAAGAGCTGGGCCGCAAGGGCCCCGTCTTTCGCCGGCCCTGGCCGGCCTACGATCCCGAGCTGGCCAAGGAAGAAGAGATCGAGGTCGTCGTCCAGGTCAACGGCCGCGTCCGCAGCCGCCTGATCGTCGCCCACGGCACGGCCGAAGACGAGCTCGAGCGCCAGGCCCTCCAGGACGGCCGCATCCGCCGGCTCACCGACGGCAAGCGCGTCGTCAAAGTCATCGTCGTGCCCGACAAGCTCGTGAATATCGTAGTCGGTTAGGATCGTAATGGAACGTCTGCGAGCAACCAGCGGTTTTCGTTTGGGCCGGCAAAGATCGGACTGGCAACACTAAAGGGGGATTATGGGTCTTCAGGCCTTTAAGGTGGAAGGCTTTCGGTCTCTCAAGTCCGTGGAGTGGCGGCCGGCGTCACTGAACGTTCTGATTGGTCCGAACGCCTCGGGCAAATCGAATCTCTTGCGGTCCTTGGAGCTAGTCGCAACGGCCGCAAGAGGCGGGCTGAACGAGGCCATTCTTCGAAAAGGCGGCATGGCCCCCCTCGTATGGGACGGCACAGCGGCTTCAATTAAATTCGAACTTACCACCGACCCTGTTAAGCCACGCGGCGATCCAATCAAAGAAGCTTTGAGGTATTCCTTCGAACTGCGGCGAATCGGTTCTTCCGGAGCGTTTCAGATCAGTTGGGAGGAGCTGGCGAAATACTACGAATACGAACAAGGCATACGCCCAACTCCATATCGATTCCTGTTCCGCAGAGGTCCGCGCACAGAGATCTTTGACGAGAGGGATCGGCGCCTGGGAGAACCTGACGCAGAAATCCCTTCCTCCGAAACCGCTCTGTCAATGTTCACACCGCTGTGGGGGAACATCGTCGTGGCCGAGTTCCAGAAAAGCCTGAGACAGTGGTGCGTGTACCACGACCTGCGTGTGGATGAGAGTGCCCCGATTCGCCAGTCGGCTGTGACACGGGTTGAGACAATCGTCGCGCCGGACGGGCAGAATCTGATCCCGGTTCTGCATACTCTCTATCAGGATCGCCAGTTCGAAAACAGAATCAAACAGGCGATGTCAGCAGCTTTTCCGGAGGATTTCCAGGAGCTTCTTTTCCCGCCGGCCGAAGACGGCCGCATCCAACTGCGAGTCCGTTGGCGGAGGAGCAACCGGGAGCCGACCGCAATGGATATGTCGGATGGCACACTTCGCTTCCTCCTATTGCTCACCATTCTCGCAAGCCCGGCTCCGGCACCACTGATTGCGATTGACGAACCCGAGACAGGTCTTCACCCGAGTATGCTGCCGATCATTGCGGAGTTCGCAGTAGAGGCCTCTCGACATTCCCAAGTCATCCTCTCAACCCACTCGCCGCAGGTGCTGGATGCCTTCGGGGACACTCGTCCGGCCGTGACAGTGTTCCGCTGGGTCGAGGATCACACCGATCTGCGGACTATATCAGGCGACGAGCTCGCGGCTTGGCTTGAAGACTACTCTCTCGGCAGGTTCGCCTTTTCTGGCGAAGCCGAAGCGACCCTGTGAGACTTGTCCTCTTCGTTGAAGGCGACACCGAAAAGAGGGCCTTGCCCCAATTCCTCAAACGGTGGTTGGATCCGCAGTTGGATCAGCCGGTCCGGATAGCTCCCGTCCAATTGAACGGATCCACAGAATACCTCGGATCGTTCGCGGCTCGCGCCCGCCGATTCCTGGCCGGCAACGGCTGTTCCGCGTCCTGGGCCGGCTCGATTACTACGGATCAGGACTGAATTGGCCACATGCTCAGGTCGAGAACAATATCGTGTGGGCCAGGCAGAGGCTCGAAGCGCAAGTCGGCCACGAACGCTTTCGGCAGCATTTTGCCGTGCACGAGACCGAGGCCTGGCTCTTCAGCGACCCTGACATCTTCCCCAGAGAGATCCGCTCAAGGATCCCACGCCGACCCCCTGAGGAGGTCAACTTGGCAAGCCCTCCTTCGAGGATTCTTAGTTCGCTTTACTGGGACTCGATGCACCCAGAGTATCGCAAAGTCACAGACGCGACAGAGCTGTTCGGCAAGCTGGATCCGCAACTCGCCGCCCGTCGCTGTCCCCGCCTTCAGCATTTGCTCGATGACCTGCTCCACCTCGCCGCCTTCAGCCGCAATTCTCCCCGTGGTCGGCTAGAATAGCCGTCAGCATGAACCAGCCACACTCCAACCGCCGCAGCTTCTTGAAGACGGCCGGGGCCGCGGTCTCCACATCGATCTTCACCGGCCGCATCCGCGGCGCAAACGACCGGCTCGTCGGCGCCTTCATCGGCACCGGCCGGATGGGCCTCAGCAATCTGCGCTACTCCAGGCAAGCGGGTGACATCGTTGTCAAGTCCGTCTGCGACGTCTACGAGCCCAACCTCGACAAGGCCGTCGAGGCCACCGGCGGCAAGGCCGCCGCCGTCAGAGACTTTCGCGCGATTCTCGCCGACCCGGAGGTCGACTTCGTCTGCATCTCTACCCCCGACCACTGGCACGCCTACATGACCGTCGAGGCCTGCAAGGCCGGTAAAGATGTCTATGTCGAAAAACCCATCTGCGTCACCGTCGAGGAAGGCGTCCAGATGGTGCAGGCGGCTCGCAAGTACCGCCGCGTCGTGCAGGCGGGCACCATGCAGCGCTCCGGGCTTCACTTCCAGCAGGCCGCCGGCATTGTCCGCTCGGGGCTCCTCGGCACGATCTCCTTTGTTCGCACCTGGAACTACGGCAACTCCGGCCCCGAAGGCATCGGCAATCCCCCGGACGGCGAACCGCCGCCCGGATTGGATTGGGACATGTGGCTCGGCCCTGCGCCCGCCCGCCCTTTCAACCGCAACCGCTTCGGCGTCGACCCCAAGCGCTTCTCCCACTTCCGCTGGTTCTGGGATTACGCCGGCGGCATGATGACCGACTGGGGCGTTCACCTGCTCGACATCGTGCAGATGGCCTTTGACGAGAAGATGCCGCTCTCGGTTGCCGCTATGGGCGGGAAGTTCGTCCTGACCGACAATCGCGAAACGCCCGACACACTCCAGGTGACCTACGAATACCCCGGCTTCATCGCCACTTATGAGAACCGCGAAGGCAACGCACAGTCGATGTTTGGCAAAGGCTATGGAATACTGTTCCACGGCACGCGCGGCACGCTGTTCGTCGACCGCCGCGGCTACCGGCTCGTGCCCGAGAAGATCGAGGGTAACGACTTGGCCGAGGTCGAGGTGGCCAGCTTCAACAGCTCCAACCTCGCCCACTGGCGCAACTTCTTTGAGTGCATCAAGACCCGCCGGAAGCCCGTCAGCGACATCGAAACCTGCCAGCGCTCTACTACCACCTGCCTGCTCGGCAACGTGGCCCTGCGCAGCAAGCTGCGCATCGACTGGGACGAGGCAAACTGGACCACCGTGCAGCCGCAAGCCCGCCCCTGGCTGCGCCGCGAAGCCCGCGATCCATGGAAGATCGTCCTCTGACCCGTCCCGGCCATGGTAGGGTAAAAGGAACGGAGACTGAGACTGGCATACCGAGGACCGGTTTGAATCAAACTTCCATCCGGGCTGTCTCGCTGGCGAAGAAGTTCCGTTCCGGGGAGGGTGAGCTCGTCGTGTTCCAGGATCTCAACTTCGAGATCGAGGCCGGAACCCGGCTGGCGCTCGTCGGCGAGTCAGGGGCGGGCAAGTCTACGCTGTTGCACCTGCTCGGCGGACTGGACCGACCCTCGGCAGGGGCCATCTATTACGGAACACGCGACCTCCAGGCCTTCTCCGACGCCGAGCTGGCCGATTTCCGCAACCGCGAACTGGGCTTCGTCTGGCAGAACCAGTCCCTGCTGCCGGAGTTTACGGCCCTCGAGAACGTCGCCATGCCGCTGCTGATCCGCGGCGTCTCACCCGGCGAGGCCGCCCGGCAAGCCCTCGCCCGCCTCGAAGAGGTCGGCCTGAAAGCCCGCGCCTCCCACCGCGCCGGCGAACTCTCCGGTGGCGAGCAGCAGCGCGTGGCCCTGGCCCGGGCGCTGGTCGGCCGCCCCAAAGTGCTGCTGGCTGACGAGCCCACCGGCAATCTCGACTTTCGCACCGGCGAGATGATCATTGACCTGTTGGCCGAGCTGCATCGCTCCCACGGGCTCACCTCCGTCTATGCCACCCACAATTTGGGATTCGCGAGGCGGTGCAGCCGCATCTTAAAATTAGAAAGAGGGGTGTTGGCCCCACTGGCCGCGTCTTCTTTCGAGGGCGCGCCGGAAACGAAGGACGGCGGGTAGCATGTTTGAACGATACACCGAAAAGGCCCGGCGGGTGATCTTTTTCGCCAGGTACGAGGCGAGCCAGTTCGGCAGCCCCTACATCGAGACTGAGCACTTGCTGCTGGGCCTGCTGCGGGAAGACAAGGCCCTGGCTAACCGCTTCCTGAGGTCGCACGCGGCCCTGGAATCGATTCGAAAACAGATCGAGGCCCACACCACCATCCGCGAAAAAGTCTCCACCTCGGTGGATCTGCCTCTCAGCCACGAGTGCAAGCGCGTGCTCGCTTACGCCGCCGAAGAGGCCGAGCGGCTCAACCACAAACACATCGGCACCGAACACCTCTTGCTCGGACTGCTGCGCGAAGAGAAGGCCTTCGCCGCTGAGATCCTTCACGAGCGGGGCCTGCGCTTGAATCACGTGCGGGAGGAAATCGCCCGGTCCAGTTCAGAAAAGATCTCCTCCAGCCGCCCCAAGGAGAGCTCGCTGCTGGCCGAGTTCAGCCGCGACTTGACGCAGGCGGCCGTCGACGGCGTGCTCGACCCGCTCATCGGGCGCGACTACGAGCTCGAGCGTGTCGTCCAGATCCTGTGCCGGCGCACCAAGAACAACCCCGTGCTGATCGGCGAGCCCGGCGTCGGCAAAACCGCGATCGTCGAAGGGCTGGCCCAGCGGATCGCCGAAGGCGACGTCCCCTCGTTCCTCTCCGACAAGCGAATCCTGGCGCTCGACCTCTCCCTCATCGTCGCCGGCACCAAGTACCGCGGCCAGTTCGAGGAGCGGCTCAAAACCATCATGAAGGAATTGATGGAGAACCAGAACGCCATCATCTTCATTGACGAGCTCCACACGCTGGTCGGCGCCGGCTCGGCCGAGGGCTCACTCGACGCCGCCAATATCCTTAAGCCCGCCCTGTCTCGCGGCGAAATCCAGTGCATCGGCGCCACCACCCCGGGCGAGTTCCGCAAGTCCATTGAAAAGGACCGCTCGCTCGAGCGGCGCTTCCAGGCCGTCAAAGTCGCTCCGCCCTCCGAGGAAGATGCCATCAAGATCTTGTTTGGCATCAAAGAGCGCTACGAGAAGTTCCACGCCGTGGCCTATACCGACGAGGCCATCGAAGCAGCCGTCCGCACTTCCAGCCGGTTCATCCCCGACCGGTTCCTTCCCGACAAAGCCATCGACTTGATTGACGAGGCCGGGGCCCGCGTCAAGCTCCGCCAGACAACCCTGCCGCCCGAGATCGCCGACATCCAGAAGCGCATCAAGTTCATCGTCCACCGGATGGAAAACGCCATCGCCAACCACGAGTTCGAGAAGGCGCGCTTCTACTCCGACGAGGAGCGCAAAGAACGCGAGAATCTCCGCCGGCTGCGCGAAAAATACAACCTCGACGATACCTCCACCGGCGTCGTCAACAAGGACGACATCGAGGAGGTCGTCGCCCGCTGGACCGGCGTGCCCATGACGTCGATCCGCGAGGAGGAGATCACCAAGCTCCTCCGCATCGAGGAAGAACTCCACAAGCGCGTCATCAGCCAGGACAAGGCCATCAGCGCCATCGCCCGCGCCATCCGCCGCTCGCGCGCCGGCCTCAAATCACCCAAGCGCCCCTCCGGCTCGTTCTTGTTCCTCGGCCCCACCGGCGTGGGCAAAACCGAAGTCGCCCGCGCCCTCGCCGAGTTTCTCTTCGGCAGCGAAAAGGCCCTGGTCCGCTTCGACATGTCCGAGTTCATGGAGAAGCACTCGGTCTCCAAGCTCATCGGTTCGCCCCCGGGCTATGTCGGCTACGAGGAAGGCGGCCAGCTCACCGAACGCGTCAAGCGCTCGCCCTACTCCATCATCCTGCTGGACGAAATCGAGAAGGCCCACCCGGACGTCTACAACATCCTGCTGCAGGTCTTCGAGGACGGGCAGTTGACCGACGGGTTGGGCAACACCGTCGATTTCAAGAACACCATCATCATCATGACCTCCAACCTCGGGGCGCGCTTCCTCGAGAAGAAATCGCCCATGGGCTTCGCTACCCCGTCGGCGGGCGGCATCCCCCCGAAGGTCGAGGACCAGGTCATGAGCGAGGTCAAGCGGGCCTTCAACCCGGAGTTCCTCAATCGCCTGGATGAGGTGATCCTGTTCAATTCGCTCACCGACGACGACCTGATCAAGATCATCGGCCTGCTCGTCGAGCAGATCAACGCCAACCTCGTCGGCAAGCACATCAAGATCCGGTTGGCGCCGGAAACATCGAAATACATCCTCGAGAAAACCTGCGCCGACCGCAGCTATGGTGCGCGGCCCCTGCGCCGGGCCCTGCAAAAGTACATCGAGGACCCACTCTCGGATGCCCTCATCCAGGGTACGCTGCCCAGCCCAGCCGAGCTGGAGATCTACCTCAGCGACACGGGCATCTTCTGTCGGCCGCTCGCCCAAGAACAGCCCGTGGCCGCCGGCGACGCCGAAGCAGAACCGCCGCCCCCAGAGCGCGGCATCCCACTCTACATGTTCTGACCCCGGTTCCGGTACGCTCTTCACCACCGCACGCCGGTCACCCTATGCTTGGGCCGGCCGCACCAGCTTGCCCCGGCAGATCGTCAGGCGGCTGACGATCCTCTGCCTGGCTGTCACCGCATTCCTCTGAGAATCGACCAGGCGGAATTCGCCCGCCTCCACCGCCAGCAGCGCCAGATCGGCAGGCCCCCCGACTCGGATCGATCCCATCCCCTCCACCCGGTTGACGATCTTGGCTGGGTTCCAGGTCGAACGCAGCAGCACATCGTCAAAGCTCAGGCCCAGATACAGAAGCTTCGACATCGTCGTCGGCAGGTCATAGACCGGCCCGTCCACGTTGAGATTGTAAATATCGGTCGAGATCGTGTCCGGCGGAAACCCCGCATCCAACGCCCGCCGGGCGGCCGCGAAGTTGAAGCTGCCGAGCCCGTGCCCGATGTCGAACAGCACCCCGCGCTCGCGCGCTTCCCGGACGCCGGGCTTGAGCTTCCCGCTCTCGTCGGTGATTCCCAGCGTGTGGCCGTTGTAAGCGTGCGTCACCACGTCGCCGGGCCGCATCAGCTCCATCACCTGAGCCGTCTCCGGAGGCGCGAAGCTGATGTGGGCCATCAGCCGCAGCTGGAACTCGTCGCACAACTCGCGCGCCACCTTCAACAGCGCATAGCTGTAGCGCCCGTTCATGTTGGCCCCTACCTGGAACTTCACTCCCAGCAGGATGTCGCGGTTGTCCAGTACCGCTTGTCCCGTCCGCTTCATCCCCCGGCGCGCATGCTCGACCGGGTCGATGTCCGGGTTCCGGCTGCTCGGATAGAGATAGACGAAGCCGAAGATGCGAACCCGCGCCGGTTCGACGATGAAGCGCCGGAAGCCCGCCACTTGGTCATACGCGAAGCTGCCCGCGTCCACCCAGGTCGTCACCCCCGAGCGCGCCGCGATCGGATCGGCCTCGATCCCTAGACCCGTGGCCGAGTGGTAACAGTGCGTGTGCAAATCCACCAGCCCCGGCGTGACATATAGGCCCGTCGCATCGATCACCTCCCGCGCGCGTTCCGCCGCAAGGCCCGGCTCGACCGCCGCGATCTTGCCCTCCAGCACGGCCACATCCGCTTTCCTCTTCAAGCCTTGGGACGGATCGCGAACCTCACCATTTCTGATCAGCAGGTCATATCGGGCCGCAGGCTGCGCCAGCGAACCCCCTGCCAGCACTTGCAAAAATCTCCGCCGCTCCATAATTCGGGGACAGTCTACCAAATCACCAAACCGCCGTCGCGCCATTCGCAAACCCGGGCGCCGTCCGAGTCATCCCGCGCCGGGGCGCAGCCCACCAGCATGAAAATCCAACCCGCAGCTTCAACCCCAGCCCACAGGTGTTGTCAGGAGCCCCCCATCCCCAGCCATGAGAATCGCTGGCGAGCTTCCACAGAGGCAACGCAGTTACCCAATTCTCGCCAAACCATCCGCGTCTATCCGCGGCCCATTCTTCTTGTGGCAAATCCAGTGACACTCCCGCCATATCGCTGAGAATTAGCGAGACTCCGAAATCACCAAACTCCCGATGCCCAACTCAGCCGCCAGCCCGGAGATCGACCTTGCCCACTCCGGCAGTCACCACGGTTTAAATTTCCTATCTCACTGAAAACATTGGGGATAACTCCCCGGCTCGGCTTCACCGGCGCCCCGTTCGTGCTATAGGTTGAATCGGATGCACTTCGCGTTGCCATCCTCGTCCCGGAAGAGCCGCTTGGCGCCGCCGGCGCCCACACGGTCACTTTGCCACGCCCGCAACCAGTGCCGGATCGGCATCGAAAATCCGTCACTCAAGACCAAAGCCGCCCAGTCTCGGGCCGTGAAATCAAAGACTTACGAGCGGCAGTGGGCCCATTCTTCAAAAATCCCGTTAGTGGTCCAATCCGGCACTGCCGCCCAAGCCGTCCGGATCGCTCGCTGTTGAACCCTTCCCCGGGCGGTGATATAACTCCCAAGGGTCGCGCCTCAGGCCGCGGCTCCGGAAAGGGGGAGCGATGCCAAACTTGGAGGGCCTGATCCTTCGCTTCACCGAAACCACGTCTGGCTTTTTGGGGGCTGGCCATACGCACCCCCGCAAAGGCGCAGAGGCCGGACGCCGCGCCGGCGCCCGCCTTTCTTTCGACCTCACCATCCGCATCGCGGACCTGGCACGCTTCCTCCGCGATCCGAACCAGACCGCCGAGCTCATTGGGACCGTGACCTTTCCCCCGCTGGGCGGGTCGTTCCCCATTCGCAACGGCCGCTTCAATCTTTTCGCAATTGATCCTCAAACCGGAATCCGTCAAATGACTTACTCGTTCCGCTTCACCGCCCGGGACGGAGCTGAGTATTTCTTCACGGGCCACAAGCAGATTCACGACGACCCGGGCAAGGTCGACCTCGTCGAAGACATGACCCGGCTGTTCACCGTCTTGCACCGCGGCGGCGATGAGACCGCCCCCCTCTACGGCGCCGGCGAGCTCTACTTCCGCCTTGCGGACACCCCCAGGTTGCTGGCCTCCATGGAGATCGAGAACGCTACCTCGTGGCGCCAGAAGCCCGCTGCATTGCTGGCCTTTGCCTCTTTCGCTTGGGGCGCCTTGCGCGACGAATACTTGAAAGACCTCCGGCCCGTCTATGACACCGAGTACGACAACCTCGTGCTCGCTGGAGAAATCCAGAACACCGCCGGCCGCCGCACCCACTTCTTTTTCGCTTCCGGTACCCACGGCCGCGGCTTCCCCTGGGGCGACAACGAAATGTTCTGGGACGTGATCTTGACCATCGGCGACAACCCTGGCGGATACCAGCGCTACGCCATCACCGACCGCGTCCTCGAAGGACTCGAGCTGGATCTGCCAACCGGTCGCTACCGGTACAACGGGCCTTTATTCCAGATCACCGAGGGTTCCGCGGCGTCGTTCCGCCAGATGCGCTCCGGCGCCCGCCACCTCTTCCGCCGTGAGGCCGCCTTCGAGATCGACTTCGCCTCCGCTCCTCAGGAGGCCGTCACCTTCCCGTTCCCGCTGATGAACCGCCTCATCCGCAAGATGTCCTCCGACATCGGCCGAAAGCTTCGCGAGGCCCTCCCAGCAACGCACCCGCTGGGCATCCAGATCACCCCCCACACGGTCAGCGTCCGCTCCGGCAAGCTCCGCATTGGCGCCACCGCGTGGGACATCATCTCCTCGCATACCTTTGGCGGCGCCCTACCGCTGCCCAACAAGTTCAAGCAATACCACTGCCGCCGCGACATCTACCACACCACTATCGAGTACCTGAAAGCCTTCCCCGTCCACTACGGCCTCATCGACGGCTACCTCAGCGCCGACGGGCCCTTCGGTATCTTTGCCGACCCGGCCCCCAACGACGTCCGCACCATCATCGGTGGCGCCGACCTGGTGGCGGTGGACTGGGTCGGCGCCGGCAAAATGGGGCTCGACCCCATGATCCGCAAGTACATGCAGCTTGCGGTCGCACAGTTCGGCAAGCCCGAAATTCGCCTCGTGGGCGATGCCGGCCTCTATCGCCCCTGGCTCAACGTGCCCGAGGCCCTCGCCGTGCTCACCCACAAAGGCATGGACGCCAACTACCACTTCGGCAACCGGCTCTACATGGTCTCGGCGCAAATGGATGAATCCCGCTTCCGCCACAAAAGCAGAGCGCCCCACGTGCGGCTGCTGCGCAAGCTCACCCTTCCGCTGCGGCGCACCTTCTTTGTCCGGACCGGCGAGAACCCGTCGCTCGGCAACCGGTTTGTCAGTTGGCTGCTGTATCGCATGGGCTATTAACGGCCCCGGGAGAACACGATGGCTTACATCCGTTACGTCTGCCTTTCCGACACGCACTTCGGGGAAGAAGACAGCCTTCTCACCCGCGTCAACGACGACAGAACGGTCGACACCAGCGCCCCTAGTTCCGTGCTCGAAGCCCTCGCCGGCTGCCTCAGGGCCTTGCTGCGCGACAACCCGCCCGGCAGTCCCGTCACCTTGATCCTCAATGGCGATATCCTCGAGCTGGCTTTGCAGGAGGTCCACGAGGCCATCCTCGTCTTCGGGCATTTCATCTCGCTCGTGATGCCGCCTGGCCGCGAGCTCTTCGACGAGATCATTTATCTGCCCGGCAATCACGACCACCACCTCTGGGAGACGTCGCGCGAAACCCAGTACCTGAACTACATTCGCGACAAGCTGAAGCCTGACCAGCCCCTCCAGCCGCCCTGGCACACCACCAAGGTCTTCATGGACATGCGCGGCGAGGATCGCCTCGTCAACCATACCCTGACCGTGGCCGCGCACCGCTTCGGCGGCTTGGCCCCCGGCGCCCCGGAGATCCTGACCGCCTACCCCAACTACGGCGTGCTCCGCACCGGCCCCGCCGGTGCCCGCGCCGCCGTCTTCCATCACGGCCACTTCATCGAAGCCATCTACTCGGCCATGTCGGCCGCCGCGTCCTACGTCCTTCCCGGCTACCAATGGCCGCTGGACATCTACACCCTCGAGAAAGAGAACTTCGCCTGGATCGACTTCTTCTGGTCCACCATGGGCCGGTCTGTTCCCGGCGTCGAGCAAATCTACGAGTCCACCGAGGATCCCAGAAAGCTAAGGGCCCTGACCGACCATCTGAGCAATTCCATCGCCCGCCGGCGTCCCGTGCCGCAGCGCTGGCTCGAGGGGCCGCTGCTCAAGAAGATGCTGCGCAAGCACGTCGTCAACCGCCTCGCCGGACAGCAGGAACGCCAGCAGGTCGGCGGCGCAGCGGCGGGCCCGCCCCTCACACCGGAATCGCGGACCGGGCTGGAGTCCTACCTCCAGCGCTATCTCCGCACCCAGATGGAAACCGAAGCAGGGCTCGTGCCCGAAACCCTGACCTTCGTCTTCGGCCACACCCACAAACCCTTCGAGGATGCCCTGACAGTCGGCTCGCTGGGCACGCTCCCGGTCTTTAATTCCGGAGGTTGGATCGTCGAGTCCGCCGAGGCCGTCCCCGTGCGCGGCGGCGCCGTCATCCTCATCGACGACGACCTCAACGCGGTCAGCCTCCGGATATACAACGAGGGCGACTACATGGCCCGCGTCGAGGAGCCCCGGCGCCCCGGGGAAGAGCACACCGACCTATACAAGGCCGTGAAACACAATCTGGACACCTACCAGGCCCCCTGGATCCAACTCAAACAGTGCGTCGAAGAGGAGGTCGACAAGCGCTATCGCCTGCGGGCGGCCGCCCACATCTAGTCGCTCAGTCGTCCCACTCGCTTCTTGAGCGCTCTCGCTTGAGCCGCCCCCGCACGCTCTTCTCCCGCAGCCGCTCTTCGACCGACTGCCGGCTCGGCCGCGTTCGCTTTCTCGGCTTCGGTCGCTCCAGCGCCTGCGCGACGCAGCGCGCCAGCCGGCGCCGGGCATCCTCCCGGTTTCGGAGCTGGTCCCGGCTCCGGCGGGACGTCACAATCAGATCCCCCTCCGACGTCAGCCGGTTCGCCAGCCGCCGCAGCAGCCACTCGCGGTCCTCCCCCGCCAGCGCCGCGCTCTCGGCCGGCCGCCAGCGCAACTCGACCTTGCTCGCCACCTTGTTCACGTTCTGCCCGCCGGGCCCGCCCGAGCGCGCAAACGCGACCCTCAACTCCCCGCCCGGTATCGTCACACGCTGGTTGACCGGCAGGTCGTCCACTGCTTCCAGGATACGCCCCGGGCCTACTTGCGCTCGTAGCGGCCCATGTATCGCGCTTCGGCCAGCGTGTGCTTCCCCAGCGCCCGATCGAGCGCCGCCCGCCGCGCCCCGGCTTGGAGGCCGAGCGACTCCACGTCCACAGCGTACAAGCGGAAGTAGTAACGGTGCGGCCCATGGCCCCGTGGCGGACACGGCCCACCGTAGCCTTCCCGCCCAAAGTCGTTGACCCCGCTGACCCCCAGCCGGCCCGGCCGGAAGCCCTCTTCCAGGCCGCGCGCGCTCGCCGGAATGTCCCACACCAGCCAGTGAGTCCACGTCCCCACCGGCGCGTCCGGGTCGTCCACGATCAGCGCGAAGCTCTGCGTCTTGGCCGGCGGGTCTTCCCAAATCAGCGCCGGCGACACGTCCTCGCCGTCGCAGGTGTTCCGCCGCGGGATCGTCCCACCCTCGCGGAAGCCTTCCACACTGAGTTTGAATGTCATCGCCTCCTCCACTCGTTCTCCGACCACTTCACCTCGCCCAGTGTATCTGACCCGCGGGATCGCACGCGACCCGGACGTAGTAAGATACCGGGCAAGTCCCGACATCGGAAGCAGGCCGCCATGAGCTACCAGCCCATCCAACACTACGGCGTCATCGGCGACATGCACACCGTGGCGCTGGTCGGCCTCAACGGCTCGATCGACTGGCTGTGCTATCCGCGCTTCGATTCCCCCAGCGTCTTCGCCGCCATCCTGGACCACCGCAAAGGCGGGCGGTTCGCCATCTCGCCGGCCCGCCCCGACGGCGTCCATTGCAAGCAGCTTTACTGGCCGGACACCAACGTGCTCGTCACCCGGTTCCTCCGCCCGGAAGGCGTCGGCGAGATCACCGACTTCATGCCCGTCGCCTCGGCGCACAAAGACCCGGAACACCGCTGGGTCGTCCGCTTGGTGCGCGCCGCCCGGGGCTCGATGCGATTCCGCGCCGAGTGCCTGCCCGCCTTCAACTACGCCCGCGACCCGCACACCGTTGAGTTCTCGCCCCACGGCGTCTGCTTCTACTCCGCCCATCTCAGCCTCGGCTTGGCCACGCACATCCCCCTTCAACAGCACGGCGGCGGCGTGGCCGGCGAGTTCGAGCTGCGGGAAGGCGAGACGGCGACCTTCATCTTGCAGGGCATACCGGGAGGTGGCGGATGCGCGCTGTCGATCTCCGAGGAGGAAACCGAGGCCTTGTTCGAAAGCACGGTCGAGTACTGGCGCCGCTGGCTCTCCCGCTGCACCTACACGGGCCGGTGGAGGGAGATGGTCTGCCGCTCAGCCCTGGTCCTGAAGCTGCTCACCTACCAGCCCACCGGCGCCATCGTCGCCGCCCCCACGTGCAGCTTGCCCGAAGCGGTGGGGGGGACCCGTAACTGGGATTACCGTTACACCTGGATCCGCGACGCCGCCTTCACCCTCTACGGCCTCCTCCGCATCGGCTTCACCGACGAGGCCCGCGCGTTCATGGGCTGGCTCGAGGAGCGTTGCAAGGACATGAATCCCGACGGCTCGCTCCAGATCATGTACGGCATCGACGGCCGCCGCCGCCTCGCCGAGGAAGAGCTCAATCACCTCGACGGCTACAAGGCGTCCCGCCCCGTCCGCATCGGCAACGGCGCCTTCAACCAGCTCCAGCTCGACATCTACGGCGAGCTGCTGGATTCGGTCTACCTCTTCAACAAGTACGGCGAGCCGATCTCCTACGAGCTGTGGACCTATCTGCGGCGGCTGGTCAACTGGGTCTGCGACAACTGGCGGCAGCCGGATGAGGGCGTCTGGGAAGTCCGCGGCGGGCGCCGCCACTTCGTCTATTCCAAGCTGATGTGCTGGGTCGCGCTGGACCGCGGGCTGCGGCTGGCCGACAAGCGATCCTTCCCGGCCGACCGCGACCGCTGGCTGAAGTGCCGCGACGAGATCTACGAGGAGATCCTCCAGAAGGGCTGGAGCAGCCGCCGGCAGGCGTTCGTGCAGGCCTATGGCAGCGAGTCGCTGGACGCCGCCAACCTGATCATGCCCTTGGTCTTCTTCATGTCGCCCGCCGACCCGCGGATGCTGAAGACCCTGGATGCCATCACTCGACCGCCGGCCGAGGGCGGCTTGATGTCCAACAGCCTGGTCTACCGCTATAACATCGAGGACAACATCGACGGCCTCCGGGGCGAAGAAGGCACCTTCAACATCTGTTCCTTCTGGCTGGTGGAAGCGCTCACGCGCGCCGGGCGGCACGACCGCCGGCGGCTCGACGAGGCGCGGCTCATCTTCGAGCGGATGCTCGGCTACGCCAACCACCTGGGCCTCTACGCCGAGGAGACCGGGCACAGCGGCGAAGCCCTCGGCAACTTCCCCCAAGCCTTCACGCACCTGGCGCTCATCAGCGCCGCCTTCAACCTGGACCGGGCGCTGGACGGCCGCCGGTGAGAGACTCCTCTGAGAACAGGCTCCGTACGTGGTTGGGCTTCGCCCTGGCCTGTCTCGTGGCCTTCGGCATCCTGACCCTGTGGGTGCGCCCGCGGTGGGCGGTCAGCGCCGTCCAGATCGGCGTCTTCGCCCTGACCATCGTCTGGTTGTTCGGCGTCATGCGGCGCGGCTTCTCACTGCGCCTCCACCCGCTGATGCTCCCGCTGGCCGGCGCCACGCTATGGGGCTGCCTCCAGTTGGCCACGGGCGCCACCGTCTACCGCTGGGCGACCGAAGTTGCCGTCCTGGACTGGTTCACCCGCCTGGCCGTCTTCCTGCTGGCGCTGCAACTTTACAGCGAACCCCAGCCGCGCCGCCGGCTCCTCCGGGGGCTCCTCTGGTTCGGGTTCCTCCTCAGTTGCGCCGCCATCCTACAGCGGTTCACCTCGCCGCAGAAGATCTTCTGGCTGTTCGAAACCGAACTCGAGACCGTCATGGGCCCGTTCGTCTATCACAACCAGTACGCGGCCTTTATCGAGACGGTGCTGCCGCTGGCGCTGGTGACGGCGGCGCTCGAACCGCGCCGGCTCTGGCTCTATTCCGCCATGGCGGCGGTGATGGTGGCCTCAGTAGTGGCTGCGGTCTCCCGCGCCGGCGTGGCCTTGGTCGCCTTGGAAATCGTGGCGGTGCTGGCGCTGGCCCACCGGAGGGCGCGCTTGCCCCGACGGGCGCTAACCGCCGTGGCCGGGGCTACGCTGCTCTCGGCGGGGATCTTCGTCACCGCGGTGGGCTGGCGGCCGCTGCTGGAGAAGTTCCAGCGCACCAACCAGTATGGAGAGCGGAGGGACCTGCTGCTGTCGTCGCTCGAGATGGCGCGCGACCGGCCGTGGCTGGGCTTCGGACTCGGAACCTGGTCGACAGCCTATCCAGCCTACGCCCGCTTTGACGACGGCCGCTTCGACAACCAGGCCCACAACGATTGGGTCCAGTGGGCGGCCGAGGGCGGCGTGCCGTTCTTCGCGCTGATGGCGGCGATCGCCGTGCTGTTGGTCCGGCCCGCGCGGCGCACGGTGTGGGCAATCGGGCTGCTGGCGGTGCTCGCCCACTCTCTGGTGGACTACCACTTCCAGCAGCGCCCGGTGTTCGGCTACTACTACTTCACCCTGGCGGCCGTGGCCGTCGCGCGCGGGCGCTCAGTAGGCGCCCCGGCCGCGCAACACCACCCCCACGGTGCGGGCGAGGATGTGTAGCTCCAGCCACGGCGACCAGTTGCGGATATAGTAGGTGTCCAGCTCGCGCTGCATCGCCAGGTCGCCGTCGCTCCGGGCAGAGACCTGCCAGAGGCCGGTGAGCCCGGGCCGCACTCGCCCCCGCAGCCGGCGGAACTCCGGGTCGAACCGGTCCAGGTGGTATCGGGGGAAGGGCCGCGGGCCGACCAGGCTCATCTCGCCCTTGAGCACGCTCCACAGTTGCGGCAGCTCGTCGAGGCTCGTGCGGCGCAGCAGGCGTCCGATACCCGGCAGAACGCGCGGGTCGTTCCTGAGTTTGCAGTAGCGCCGCCACTCCTCCCGGGCCGCGGGCGAGGCGGCCAGGTGGCGCGCCAGTAGCGCCTGCGCGTCGGGGTACATGGTCCGCAGCTTCGGCACGCGGATCGTCCTGCCCCCTTCCCCCTCCCGCTCCTGAATGTAGAACGCCGGCCCGGGACTGACCCTCTTGATCCACAGGGCGGCGATGAGGATGACGGGCAGGGCCGCCAGGCCGAGCGCGGCGGCCAGGACCGCGTCGATCAGCCTCTTGAGAAGGCGGTTGGCGGGAACAAGAAGGTTCTGCCGCACCTCGAGCCCCAGGACGCCGCCCAGATCGTGCGTGCTCACCCACAGGCTCGCCATGCCGAACAGGTTCGGGATGACGATGACCCGGGAGAACGGGTCGCCATAGCGCTCGAGGATGGCGACCAGCCGCTCGCGCTCGACCCCCGGCATCGCCACCACCAGGTGGCGCACGCCCAGGCTGGCGGCGAGTTCGCGCGCCAGTGACAACGGCCCGGCGACGGGCACGCCCGCACATGCGCCCTGCTTGGCCGGATCATCGTCCAGGCAGGCTACGGGCTTGAGGCCCAACTCCGGCCGGGCGCGCAGCTTCTCGATGAGCAGCCGGCCCGTCGTCCCCGCGCCCAGCACCAGCACTGGCACGCCCCACCAGGCGCGCCGCGCGCAGGCGCCTCTAACGAGTGCCCGCACCGCCGGCGCGCCAAGGGAAACCACCGCGCCGGCGCTCAGCATCGCGCCGCGGGAGTAAACGCCGGCCATCTTGGTGAGAAACGCGGCGGCGGTCAGCACCAGCGACACCAGGGCCGTGCCCAGCACGATCCGCCGCAGCTCCTCCACCGGTCCCGGCCCGGCGGGATCGTACAGTCCGAGGGCATAATAGACAGCCAGAAATAACCCGAGGGCGGCGCCCAGGTGGAAGTAGTGCGCCAGGCTGACGCCCGGGTTGACCAGCGCCCACAACTGCACCCCCAGCAGCGTGCTGAGCGTGATGGCGAGCAGGTCCCCGGCCAGCAAGGTCAGCGCAGTAGCGAGAGGACGCGGGGCGGCGGCCGCCTCGGCCGGGCGGCCGAGGGCCAGAACCTCAACTCTTGACGGGAGCGTTGAAGCGCTCATGGCGCGGGCCCGGCCGGGCTCATGCGATCAAGTGGACGGGGGGCCGGGCGGCGTCTTCAAGCCGCTCGGCGGGCAACCTCAAGTGGGCCAGGCGCCCAGCCTTCCTGAGCTCGGCCTCGATCCACCGATAGGTCGGCACGAGGCCGTCTCGCAGCTTGATGGCCGGCTCCCAGCCCAGCACTTGCCGCAAGCGGCTGTTGTCGCTGTTGCGCCCCCGAACGCCCTGGGGCTTGCTCAGGTCATGCCGTTGGCGCAGGGCCTTGCCGGCGATGCCCGCCACCAGATCGACCAGTTGGTTGATGGTGACCAGTTCGCTGGTGCCGAGATTCAGCGGGTGGGGGTAGTCGCTGCGCATCAGGCGGTAGATCCCCTCCAGGCAGTCCTCAATGTACATGAACGACCGCGTCTGTTCGCCGTCGCCCCAGACCTCGATGGCCTCGTCTGAGGCGGCCAGGGCGACCTTGCGGCAGATGGCCGCGGGCGCCTTCTCCTTGCCGCCTTCGTAAGCGCCCAGCGGGCCGTAGACGTTGTGGAAGCGCACGACCCTGGTCTGAAGGCCGCAGTCCTCCCGGTAGTACTGGCAGAGCTTCTCCATGTAGAGCTTCTCAAGACCGTATCCCTCCTCGGGATCGGCTGGCCAGGCGTCATCCTCCTTCAGCGGCACGACGTCCGGCGATCTTTGCAGATACTGCGGGTAGACGCAGGCTGAGGAAGAGAACAGGAACCGCTTGACGCCGTTGACCCGGGCCGCCTCCAGCATGTGGGTGTTGATGAGGGTGTTGTTGCGGGCGATGGCCGCGTGCGAGGCGGTGATGTAGCCGATGCCCCCCATGTCGGCGGCCAGATGATAGACCTCGTCGATGTCCCGGGTGGCGATCAGGCAACTGTCGAAGCGCCGCAGGTCCAGCAGCTCGAACTCGCAAGCCGCCGTGGGCTCGAATTCGGGCGGCTTGATGTCAGCGCCGCGCACGCGGTAGCCGCGCGCGGCGAGAAACTTGGCCAGGTGGTGTCCGATGAAACCACCCGCGCCGGTGACCAATACGTTCGGACGCATCCAATACCTCCGTTACACTTCAGGCCGGAAACTTCTTCAGCCCGAGCAACTGCATGGCGAACAGCACGACGAACCGCGGGTTGTGCTTTAGGTACCGCTTCCACAGCCGCCGCGGCTCGGTGCCCAGCCGGAACAGCCACTCCAGCCCCGCGCGCATCATCCACCGGGGCGCCTGGCGCTTGGTTCCGGCCAGAAAATCAAACGCCGCCCCGACGCCCAACATCACCGCCTGGACCCGCCCCTTGTGCGCGGCCATCCACCGGTCCTGCTTCGGCGTGCTCATGCCAACGAACAGGATCCGCACCCCCGCCTCGTTGATGGCGCGGACGACTTCCTCGTCTTCCTCCGGCGTCAGCGGCCGGAACGGCGGCGACCAGGCATAAGCGACCCGGAGCGACGGAAACCGCCCGCGCACGTAGGCGAGCAGGCGCTCCAAGGTTTCCGGCGCGCCGCCATAAAAGCCCACCGGCAGCCCTTCCCTCTCGGCCGCCTCCAGCACCATCGGCGTCACGTCCGGCCCATACACCCGCGTGGCGCCCTTGCAGCCCAGCAGCCGCAGCGCCCACACCAGCGGCACCCCGTCGGGAGCCACCAGATCCGCCCCATTCATCACCGCCCGAAACTCCGCCGAGTCGTACGCCTCCATGACGTTGTTGACGGTGGCGAAACAGATGTAGCGGGATTGGGCGCTTGACCCCCGGCTTATGACACAACGCAAGGCATCATTGTACGAGCTCCAATCGACACGAGAACCTAAGATCTTGGAAAACCCAATGGAATTCGGGCGAGCGCCCAAGGCAATTCTCATCACTTCGTGGTTTTTGTGATGAGTGAAGAGCAAATCTCCATCAGCCTTTTATGGTTCGCGTCAGCGGCGTACTTTGACTCGAACACGCGCCGTGCTTCCTGGCGCATCTGTTGCGAATGCTGGGGGTGCGAAAGCATCCAGTCAACTTGGGCGCACAGGTCGTTGTGATTACCCGGCCGGAACAGAAGACTGCTGCGGCCATGGTCGACAATGGACGCCATGGCGCCGATGCTGCTGCCGCCCACCGGCGCTCCAGCCGCGTTAGACTTCGACGATTACAAGACCGAACACCTCAGGCCATTCCGACGGGACGATGACAACCGAGGCCCACTGCGCCGGCCTCGTCACTTGTTCGGGCAGCAGGCACCCCCACCACTCGAGCGCGGGCGTGCGAGCCGAGACGGACTCGATGAACGATTCCAACGGTCCGCCGCCTGCCATCTTGAGCGGCAATCGGCGGCCATTGTCCTTCCGAACCCGGACTAGTGCCCTAAGCCCCTTTCCTGTTGGATCTCCGCAGGCGTGCACAGCACGGCAAGGTGCGAGAAGTAGAGGCGGCGCCAGATGTTGCCGAAATATAGCGGCATCCATCGGCGGCATAATGCCCGCACCGTCATTGACAGCGCCGATCGCTCGTCGGCGGCGGCAATGAAATTCAACGTCTCCCGACTTAAGATCGGTGCATACCAGCGTGTGTCCAGAATTCGAAGTCCCGCATCCTCGATGAGCTTCTGAAAGCTCTTCATGGTAAAAAACTGGACATGGCCGGCGGTGTTCCTGTACCCGAAGATTGCAGTCTGCAAACGCATCAGCGGAAGGCGCTCTAACGGAACTTCGATGACCGCGTACCGAAACGTAAACTTTCGGACACAAGATCTCAGGAATGCCAGTGGCTGCTCGAGATGCTCCAAAACGTGGCTCAGGACGATGAGATCGACAGCGCGCGGGAGCATAAAGTTGTCATCGGTAATGTCCGCCGGCTGGACGATGATGCCCTCTCCGCGCCGCGACAAGAATCGAACGGCATCCTCGGAGTAGTCGAAGGCAAAAAACAATTTTCCGATGCCTCGCGCCCGACAGCCCCGGATTACCTCGCCCGTACCGCAACCGAGTTCAGCGACAGTATGAACGGAAATTTGGTTGCGGCGCAAGAGCTGGTCGATTGAATCCAGTTTTTCGCTGGCCACCAAACCGGCGGCGACGGCTTCCCGCTGAAGATGGCGGGCGTAAAGATCATTGTACCATATCTTTCCTTGACACTGTTGTGGCTTACTTGGTCGCATCGATGAGCTCCGGTAACGGTTGTAACTTCCCGGCTTCAGTCAACGCCGCTTGATAGATTTTTATAAGCGATCGGTAGTTTTGGTCGGCCGTGAAGCAGCGGATGAATTCGAGTCTTGCCTGGAGTCCCATCTGTCTGCGTTCCTCCGCATGGGAGCTCATCCAGCCGATCGCAGCGGCGAGCCGCCGAGCGTCCCCCGGCGCAACGAGCAGACCCGTAACGCGATTTCGAATCAGGGATGAGAGGCAGCCGATGTCACTGGCCACGACCGGGCAGCCTGAGGCGAAAGACTCGACCACGGTGAGAGGCAGGCCTTCGTACCAGAGCGACGGCACGATGAGATAGCTGGCGTCTTGAAGCAGACGCAGCACTTTGGCACGGTCCAAACGGCCCAGCAGAGAAACATTTGGAAGCGCCGCGGCGCGCTGACGGACAAGAGCTTCGAGCGGCCCCTCTCCCACGATCTTCAGGGGAACGTCGGGCGGCGCCAGTTTCCACGCATCCAGCAGAGTTCCCACGCCTTTCTCTTCGACCAGCCGCCCGACGAAAAGGGCGAAGCGGCCGTTGCCGGCCCCGAGGCCGGGATCGTGCGCAAGGAAATTACCTTTGATGTGAACCTTCGCGGCAGGAATTCCGTACGCCACAAATTTGTCTCGAGCGAACTTCGTCAGGGCGATATACGCATCCACGATCCTCGTCCAGGTTCCGAGAAAGCGATGGATCCCCAACATACAGGCCGTCGCCAAGCTGGCGGACCTGCTTGCTCTGTAACAGCCGTAGAGGATAGCCGGCCAGGCGAGGCCCGCTCCGGCGCAGCGCTCGCAGGTTCGACCCTCTCGAAACATGACCGCACTAGGACACAGCAGGCGGTAGTTGTGCAGGGTCTGCACCACGGCCGCCCCGGCCCGTTTCGCCGCATAGTAGCAGGATGGCGAAAGAAGCGGAAAGGTATTATGGAAGTGCACAATGTCCGCCCGCGTCATGCGAATCATCTGCTCCAGCCGCCGGCAAGCTTGACCATTCCAGATGGTGCATCGGGCAAGCTGGATTCTGTCCAAATGAGCAATGCGGGCATTGTGGTCTTCAAATTTCACGACATTATGACCGCGAGCCCGCAGCAGTTCGGTTTCGGCCTCGACAACCAGGTCCTCCCCGCCGGGCGTTTGATAGTAGTTGTGCGCCACAATGACGGTCACAGCGACGCAGTCCCTCACCCCGATTGAAGAGACGCGTGCTCGTTGTCCTCAACGCGTGCCATGCGAATTCAACCAATTCTGAAGGGAGCGCCCCAAGAGCTCTTCGAGGATCTTGATCTCATTCCAAAAGACCTGCTGCAACTCCCGCCTGAAGTCCGGGTTGAGGGAACTCCGAGGTGCGGGCTTCAAATTCAAATCCCACAGCCACTTCGGCCTCAGCCGCAACGCGTTCAAACCGCGTTTCAACGGAACATAACCAGGGCCACACATGTTCCTTGCCCCCACCAGAACCCTGGCGAAGGTGACACTCCGCAAGGCCCTTCTTTCGTTGAATCTGTTGAACACCGTGCGCCCGTCATCGCAGACTCCGAGAAACTCGAGGACCTTTATGTACACCGAGCGGGCGTCCCGCAGTAAATCGTCGAATACTATCACGTGTCGATGAGGTTTTTCCACTAACGCGAACAGCCTTTGTAATTGTGTTCCAAGGCTGCATATCGCCTTGTACTGAAGCAGCCGCGACTCCGTACACCTTCGAGAAAGCCGCCCCCCCGACCTGCGTTCTTCTTGCGCACGCCAAGCAACTTCGACGTCCCATATATCTTCCTCCAAGAAATTAACAAGATGGTTATGAAGCGAGCAAACCATGTCGATGGGATTTCGCACTAATGCGATAAATTTCGCCGCCGGGTTCACTTTGAGGATCCCAGGGATTGCGACGGAGGAGCTCAGGTAGAATACCGACGCCTCCCCCGTCTGCTGGCCCGGTTGCGCCGAACGAAACAGTCTCAGGTAATCTGCAAGGTCTTTATATCTGCGTTCACTATCAGAAAACAAATCCGTCGCGAAAAAGTGGGGCTCCTTCTCATAGGAAGGCATGTAAATTTTCGGGTGGGTCTTCAAGTATTCGTACAGAGCTGTGGTCCCACACCTCGGGGCACCCACAATGAAGAAGTCAGGAATTCCAGCAAGAGGCATGAATGCACTTGTCCTGGAGTCCCGCGTTTCCTGGTCTCAGCTTCTGTCGGCAAAGAATAACGCTTCCAACTCCGGCGCCGTAAATTGTCCAAAACCAGACGCCGGCCATCGGACCTTCCAAAAACACGTCGAAAGCAGCGTTGGCGACGAAGGCGGTCCAGTAAACGAGGAGAAATAGAAGAACTGACCCAAGACCGGCAGCTTGACCACTCCTGAATTGGAAATAGTAATAGAGGATGCTGGCGAACCACGCGCCCTGTGCGAGTAGCCAGAGCATGAGACCGGGGACACCTGCCCTCGCGAGAAGGGTTAAGTGGCCGTTGTGGGGACTCCGCAGTGCATGGTCTGCGCGCACCTGGAATCCGTCGGCGTCGGCCAGATTGATGCCAAACCCTTTGCCCGTCCAAAAGTAATCTCCATGCCACGTGTATTGGACGATTCGGCTCCACCACCGCAACCGCCAATGTTTAGTGCCCTCGTACTGAGGAATGCCGGTGTCGAAAAAGATGCTTCGAAAACGCTGAGTCATCGAATCGATTGAAATTTCTTTCTGAACACCCGGAATAGTTACTTCGATCTCAAGCAGCGCGGCAACGGCAATGAGCCCGATGAATGAAGCCAGAATCAAGGCGACGTTGCGGGTCTTTGGACGGAGAAGCAGCAAGAGCGCGATGGCGAGGAGGAACGCGACGATGGCCCCACGGCTTGTGAGTGTTGTCGCGAGCAGTGCGGGAGTCAACATGAGCCAGCGACCGGAAATCTTCCTGACGCGCAGGTAAATGAAGGCGACGACACCGCTCAGGTGAACTGTGATCTCAGCCGCCTTCAGGACCGGCGCCGCATGGCCGCCTGGTGCAAACGTCCACCACCCCAGGATAGTCGAGGCAGCCCAGACGATGGGGGCAATTGACACGAATAACCAGACGAAGCTGCGGTATCGATCCAGCAGTTCGGACATGGTCGCGGGCTTACAGGCGATGGCGGCGGCTACGAGCACTGCAAACCAGCCGTAGCCCCAGATGGCGGCGTCGCGGAGGGCGTCCACTCCGTAGACAGGGATGTAGGGTATGGTGCGGATAGCGCACCAGAGCATCAGGGCTAGCAGCGGCGCCAAGTGCCACGTCCGCAAGGCGAGCCACTGGCGAGGAGACATCAGGAACAGCAACGTGCCAGTGCCGAGGACGATCTCGGCGACGAAAAGGTTGCCGAGGCCCAGATATGCGAACGGCTTGCCGAAAAGCGCATATCCCAGCAGCAGCAAGCAGTGAAGAGAGAGAAAGACGCCTAACCCGGCTCGGGCCGGCCGGATCTGCTCTGGAACGGGCGCCGGGATGGTGTAAGGGATTGCGTTCAATCGTCGACTCAGTTTACCGCCGGTGGGAGCTTAATCCGTTGTCCCTGTAATACTTCCGGTAGTAGCCGTAGTAGTAATAGCTGTCGCTGATTTGCTTGTGGACTTCGTTGAGGACGATGCCCACGAGGTGGGCGCGGAGGCGGCGGAGGGTCTGGACGACGGACTGGACGGCCTTGCGGCTGGTTTCGCCGGCGCGGGTGACGACAACGACGCCGTCGACGGCGGTGGCCATGCGGAGGGGTTCGGCGAAGCCGAGCAGCGGGGGCGCATCGAGGATGATGAGGTCGTACTCCAAGGCAGCCTCCTCGAGAAGTTTCACCAGGCCCGCGCCGAATAGGTCGGCGGCGCGGTGGGAGGCGGGGCCGGCGGGGAGCACGTCGAGCGATGGCAGGTGCTCGGGCTTGATCAGCGCCTGGCGCCAAGGCACCTCAGAAAGTAAGACGGTGGACAAGCCGACCGTGGGCGAAGCGTCGAAGCGCTTGTGGACGCTGGGGCGGCGCAGGTCGCCGTCGATCAGGAGGGTGCGGTGGTGCTGTTCGGCATGGGCGATGGCCAGATGCAGGGCGGTGGTGGACTTGCCCTCGCCGGGCGAGGCGCTGGTGATGAGCAAGGAGCGGAGGCGGCGGTCGAAGTCGGCCAGCAGGATCGAGTTGCGGAGCGTGCGGATCGCTTCACGGAAGCCGGAAACGGATGGGTCGTCGGCTTTCCTGGCGGGCTGGACGCCGTTGGCGCCGGCCAGAGCAGGGCCCAGGCTGCCCTTCCAGCTCTTGACCAGCGGCAGCGTGCCGACGACGTCCGCGTTCATTGTCTGGGCCACCTGCTCGGGATCGCGGATCGAATTGTCGAGGCGGTCGGCAACGACCGCGGCGGCGACAGCCAGCGCCCCGGACAGCAACAGGGTCAGAAGGAGGCTCACCGGAATGTTGGGGAAGACGGGCTTGCGTCCGGGCCGGGCGGGGTCAGCGATGCGCGCCGAGCTGTTCTGGAAGCTGGCGTTGATGGTGGCTTCCTTGATCTTCCGCAGGAGTTCCTCGTAAAGCCTTTTGTCGCTTTCGGCCTCGCGTTTCAGCGCCTGATATTCGAAGGAGCGGGCGTTCAGGCTGTCAAACTCCGCCTTGCTCTGCCGGAGCGCGGTTTCGAGCATGCGCTCGCGGTCAAGCGCCTTGTGGAAATCGATTTCCACCTGCCGCCTAATTTGAGTCACGGCCTCGCGCCGGAGGCGTTCGAGTTCCTCCAACTCGGCGGCAGCGACGGCGAACTCGGGGTGGTTGGGACCGAAGTGGGCCTTGATCTCGGCGAAGCGCTGCCGGGCCGCATTCAGCTCCTCGATGAGCTTTTGAAGCTCGTCGCCCTGCGCCGAGGCCAGGGCCGCTTCGAGCGAACCGGCTTCGAGCGAACGGTAAGCGGCCTCCTTGAGGACCCTGTCGGCCTGGGCTTTGGTGAACTCGGAGTTCAGCTCGAGCAGGCGCGCCGACAGGATATTGGTGCGCTCTTCGGGGTTGATGATGTTCAGCTCTTTCTCGTAGCGGGCCAGAGCGCCGGAGGACTGCTCCATCTTGGCCCGGAGCTCCTCAAGCTGTCTTTCCATGAAGCGCGACAAGCCGGCGGCGGCCCGGTAGCGGATGTTGTACGTGTGCTCCAGGTAGGACTGGGCGATGGAGTTGGCCACGTCGGCGGCCAACTGCCGGTCCCTGGAGCGGTAGCGGATCTCGAGCAGGTAGGTGTTCGGCGGGCGCTCGACCTCGAGGTTTTCCAGCCGGATGGGCGCGTCGGGGTCGAACTTCTTGTCGCTCAGCCATCCGCCTTGGAACTCCTCGCCGCGCTCGAATAAGCGGTGGCGAAGCACGACCGGGCGGAGAACCGAGTCCGACTGGATCATCTTGACCTGGGTCGCCAGGAACTGGTCGGCGTCATTGCCAAACGGTTGAAACGCTTCCTGTCCGACGATTCCGGTGGGCGTACGCAGGTCGATATCGATGGTGGCGACGGACTCGTAGATCGGCGTGAGCCGGGAGCAGACGATGAACACCGCGGCGACACAGCCGAGCACGAACGCCAGCATCCGCCAAAGACGACGCCGGATGATGAAGAGGTAGTGTGACAGCGGGACACCGGGCTCGGAGGCGCCCAGGTCCCACCAGGTGTAAGGGACAGGGAGTTGAGCCGGGCGGGGCTCGCTGACTGCCGGGAGTTTGTTGTCGAGGTCAACCGGGGACATCGATGCGGGAGCTAGTTCACCGTTGCCAGATCAGGATGCCGGAGACGGTGGCGGCGCCGAAGCCGACCATGCGGTCGAGGACCTTCATGCGGCTGCGCTTGCCGGGGTTGTCGGGGATGTAGAGCACGTCGTTGATCTGCAACGGCAGGTCGGGGAGCTCGCGTTTGAGGATACGGTCGAGCTCGATCTCGATTTCGCGCTGGACGCCGCTGTCCGGCTCTTTGCGGTAGATGTAAGCGTGCTTGCGGGCGTAGGGGGTCAGCCCTTCGGCCAGGGCGATGAGTTTGAGCACGCTGGCGTCGGCCGGGTCGGGCACCGGGTAGGAGCCCGGCTTGTGGACGTTGCCGACGACGAAGATGCGGCCGGCTTCGGGCACGCGGATCTCCTCGCCGCCGGAGAGCAGGAGGTTGAGATCCGGGTCGGCGTGGTCGATGAGCTCCTTGACCGGGATCCGGCGGAGGAGGGGCTGGCGGGCGCCGGCCGGCCGGAGCGTCACCAGGACCTCGCCGGCGGCGTCCGGGGACAAGCCTTCGGCTTTGGCCAGGGCGTCGAGCAGGGTCACGCGGCCCACGGCCTGAAACGTCAGCGGCCGGCGCACGGCGCCCATGACGCTGATCGGGCGGCTGGCGTATTCGGCGATGGTGACCTCGACGACCGGGTTCACCAGGATGCCCTCTTCCTTCAAAGCAGCGGCAATCGCCTCCTCCAGCTCCCGCGGCATGCGCCCCGCCGCCGGGATCGGCCGCCGCAGAAGCGGAAGCGAAATCGTCCCGTCGGCGGCGACGCGCGCTGTGCGGGTCAGCTCGGGTGAGCGATAGACGGAGACGGCGATCAAGTCATTGATGCCAATGGTCTGCGCGGGCAGGTTCGCGCGGCCGGCCGTCTCCATCGGACTGGGCTGCGCCGCGGCGGCCATCGCCGCAGCCAACAAGAGCAGAATCAGCCTCGGCATAGAGTCACCGGCGGTCACCGGAATCCGGATGTGCGATCCGCCGCAGCAGAGCCGTCAGCCGCCGGATGGCGCGCTGCAGGTCCGCCAGCCGCCTGTCGAAACCGGCCAAGCGGTCGGCTATCTCACCAGAAGCCGTTTGGTCCAGCAGCCGGGAGCGTGTGAAATCCGAGAGATTCCGCGCGCCGGCCGAGGAGCAAGCCTTCTGGAGCCGCTTGTACTCATCGCGGGTAAGCCGGAAGACGACCATGCGGTCGCGGCGCCTCAGGATGGCCATCGGAAACGGTTGGCGCGGCCGGGCGCCCTCAGCGGCCGGCGCGGCCGGGCGGGATCGAATTTGGACACAGCTACCGCTTTCTGAGTCCCATCCCCCTGTTTCGGGCAACGGGCAACGTGACACCTTATTGTATAACATTCGTTATACGATGTCAAGAGAAATTTTCGGTCGCAAGCTGCAGCTTCCGCCACGGGAGCCTGCGGAACTACGCCTCGGTGAGCCAGTCCAGGGCGGCCTCTTGCAGGCGCACGAGCGGCAGGGGCTCGACGGGGCCCGGCAAAGGCAGGAAGTCGGGGGGCGCCACCAGGAGGATCGTGTCGGAGTCGCAGGCGGCGAAAATGTGGGCGGTGCGCCCGGCGTAGCTGGGCAGGCGCTCGGTGGCGAGGTAAATGTAGTCGCAGAGGAGCTGGATGTCGATGAGTGAGCCGGCGGGATCTTCTTCGTCGGGGACGGGGTTGGCGCGGTTCTGATCCTCGAACAGGACGAGGCTGCTGAAGGGCTTCAGCTTGAGGCGGATACCGAAGCAGCAGATCATCGCCTGGGGCTGGGCGCGGCGGAGAGCCTCGGAGGCGCCCCACTGGACGAAAGAGTTGTTGAACAGCACGGCGCCGTTGCCGCTGAGGAAGAGGTTTCGCACGAACTCGCGGAGGCGGGGATCGGGGCCCAAGCTTGGGCCCAGCGCCCGGCTCATGTCGAGCTTGCGAAGGGAGTCGTAGGTTTCGTCGGCGGAGCGCAGATCCTTTTCGATCTCGTTCAGGCGGCGGCGGAACTCGTTGCGGACGCCGGCGAGGGCTTCGTAGGAAAGCACCGTGAGGGCGGGGCGGGGTGTTTGGCGCGCGAAGCGGGCCGTGCTTTCGAGCACCCAGGTATGCTCGATAAGCTCGGCGCCGGGCGGCGCAGTGCGCGCGGCCAGGGCGGCGACGAAGTCATCCATGCTCTTGCCGAAGGGTGCCGTAAGCTGGCCCCAGCGCCCCTTAGCGGCAAGGCGAGGCCACAGCGACGCCGACTCGAGCGGCAGGCCCGCCGGGAGCACGCTGACGACGAGCTTGTGTTTGCCGGGAGCGGGGTCGCCCGCGGCGCCGATGGACGCGTTGACCTCCTCAAAGAACCGGGCCACCTCGGCCCGCCATTCCGGATAGAACGGAGAACGGGCAAGCATCGAGGTTTCTTCGATCGAGAGGCGGTCGCTGTGAGGCGTCCAGCGGGGCAACTGCATCTTCTTCTCGAGCTGCTTGATGGGCTCGATGAGGCGCTGGAATTCATCCTCGGCCAGGCCGGCGAGGTAGTTCAGGGTGGCGCGAATAGGGCGCTGCTCGGCCGGGAAGAGCTGGTCCCAGTGGCTGAGCTGCTCGTTCAGCAAAGGGATAAAAGTCCGGGGCAGCCTGTCGAGCAGGTCGCTGGGAACCGTGAATCGCGCCTCAGACGGCAAACTCGGCCAACCTCCTTCCTTCGGCCTGTTTGGCCTCGACGCCCAGCAGGGCCGCCAGCGAGGGGGCCAGATCGATCTGGCGGATCACGCGCTCCTCGACGCGGGGCTCGCCGGCAGCCTCGCCGAGCACCATCATCCAGCTCAGCCGGCAGGTGTTGGTGTTCGAGCGGTGATTGAAGAAGCCGTTGGTGGTCGATCCGTCGGGATCGCGGCCGAACTCAGGCATGACGATCATCGTGGTCCGGCCCTGGAACCGTGGGTCGGACTGAAGGAAGCGCCAGAGCCGGTAGCAGAGAACGTCCACGTTGCGGATCCCGGCCAGGTGAATCGAGTAGGTGCCCGAGTGGGCGACCTCGACGCCGGAGAAGTTGATCATCAACAAGGTCGGCGCCAGCCGCCGGAGCACCTCGCGGGCGACGATATAGGTCAACTCGTCGCCGCCGGTGGCGGCTTCCGGGCCGTCGAAGAAAGCGGACAGGCCCGCCAGCAGCGTGCTCTCGATCCCGGGATTCATCGAGGGCAGGCGCCAGCCGATGCGCTCGTACTCGGCCAGCATGATGCTCTTCATCTCCTCGTGGATGGCGTTCCGGGTCAGCAGGCGGCGGCTGGTCTGGCCGAGGATGATGCGCTCGACGGCCTCGATCATGAGCTGCTTAGCAAGGACGACATTGGCCTCCGGCGCGATGTTGCGGGTGACGGCCTTGTTGCTGGTTACGACCCAGGTTTCCACGGCGCTGAGGCCGCGCTGCGCCTGGAGGTAGCGGAACAGGGTCGGCTGGGCTGGGGCGTGGCGGCCCCAGTCATCGAGCTGCTGCCAGCGGCCGGTGATGATGCTCGAGATGGTGTTGACGTGGGCCGTGACGCCCTCGTTGACGACGTAAGGGTAGAACAGAGCCTGCGGCAGCAGGTCCTGGAACAGGTGGGGGATATTGGCCGTGCCGCCAACCGAAAAGGATTCCTGGCGGCGGATCCCACCGAGGGTGACGAGGACGACTTTCCGGGATGCCGGCGGTTTATCAGGCGCGTCGAACGCGGCGAGGTAGTCGGCGGCCGCCAAGGCTCCCAGCTTCAGAAGCGCCCTTCGTTCTATCACGGCTGATCGCTCCCGGCCCTCCGCTGGTTTCACTGTACGGCGTTTGCGGGCGGAGTGCAAGCCCGCCAGTTGTAAACCGTGGGTTGCGAGCGGACGCGTGGACAGCGGCGGCGCGCGGCAATACACTGGTTGATCCATTCAAGGAGGATTGTGATGAAGGTTCTTTCCGCACTGCTTTGTTCCGCGAGCCTGTTTGCAGCCAAGCCGCTGCCGGAGTTTGTTCAGCGCGGACAGCACTACCAGTTTCTGGTTGATGGCCGCCCGTACCTGGTCCTCGGCGCGCAGGTTCACAATTCCAGCGCATGGCCCGGTGAACTGGAGGCAGCCTGGAAGCAGGCGCGCCAGCTCCACGCCAACACGGTCGAGGCGCCCGTCTATTGGGAAGAGATCGAGCCGGCGCCGGGCCGGTTCCGGTTCACAACGGTGGACGCGCTGGTGGAAGGGGCGCGGCAGCACGGCCTGCGGTTGATCCTGCTGTGGTTCGGCACCTGGAAAAACGGCGTCATGGACTACGCGCCGGCGTGGATCAAGCAGGACCCGCAGAAGTACCCGCGAATGCTGGACCGCGCCGGGCGGCCGGTTCGCGTGCTCTCGCCGCATTCGGAGACCAACCGCAACGCCGACCGGGACGCGTTGGCCGCGCTGATGCGGCATCTGAAGCAGATCGACAGCGAGGACCGAACGGTGATCCTGGTGCAAGTGGAGAACGAGCCGGGGTCGCTGTTCACGGTCCGCGATTACTCCGAAGAAGCGAATCGGCTGTATGGGGGCCCGGCGCCGGCGACTCTGGTGGAAAAGCTCGGCAAACGCCCGGGCACCTGGCAGGAGGTGTTCGGCGTGGAGGCGGAGGAGGCGTTCGCGGCCTACTACGTAGCGTCGTACGTCAATGAGGTAGCCGCGGCGGGGAAGCGAGAGTATCCGCTGCCGATGTCGGTGAACGTTTGGCTGAAGGAGCGCAAGGAGTACATGCGGCCGGGGGAGAACTATCCGAGCGGGGGAGCGGTGACGAACATGCTCGACGTCTGGAAGGCGGCGGCACCGGCCATCGACGTGCTGGCGCCGGACATCTACGTCATGGATTACGTGGGCTATCGGGAGGTGTGCGCGGCCTACCGGCGCCCGGATAACCCGCTGTTCATCCCAGAGACCGGGGCTGGAGGGCAATTTGCGCGCTACATGTTCTATGCACTGGGCGATTACGGCGCAGCGGGCTGGGCGCCGTTCGGCTTCAACTCGCGGCGGGCGGGCGCGGATCTGGACCGGCGGCTGGAGCATGTGGCGGCGAATTACCGGCTGCTGGGGCCGGCGGCGCAGAAGATTATCGAGCTGCAAGCCGCCGGCGCCCTGAAGGCCGCTGTCGAGGAGGAGCAGTTGACCAACGTGCTGCTGGAATTTGACCGGTACGACAGCGTCACGTATTTCGGCGCGACCCGCCCGAGCTATGGAGGCTGGTACGCCGCCGGCACGGAGAACCGGACCGGCCGCGCGCTGATCGGCCAGGAAACGCAAGACGAGTTCTGGGTGATGGGCTTCGATGCGCGGGTGACCTTTCGGCCGAAGCGGGGCGCGAAGAAGGAGAACGTCCAGTTCCTGGAAGTCGAGCAAGGGAGGTTTGAAGACGGACGGTGGATTCGGGAGCGACTGCTCAACGGCGATCAGACGTTCTTCGGAGTGCTGCTGCCGCCGGAGGGAGCAGTTTTGCGCGTGAAGCTTATGAGTTACTGAGGCCCCGGGGGGGTCACTGGGCGCCGCGGCCCAGCAGGATAACCTTCAAGGTCTGGAGCATGATGTAGGTGTCCAGGGCCGGGGTAAGGTTCTTGATGTAGTAGAGGTCGTATTCGAGCTTGGTAATGGTGTCCTCGAGCGAGTCCCCGTAGCGGTGGTTGATCTGCGCCCAGCCGGTGATGCCGGGCTTGACGCACAGGCGCTGGCGGTAGAAGGGGATCTTCTCGACCAGGGTTTCGACGAACTCGGGGCGTTCGGGGCGTGGGCCGACGATCGACATCTCGCCTTTGAGCACGTTGAACAGTTGGGGCAACTCGTCCAGGCGGAACCTTCTCAGCCAGCGGCCGAGGCGGGTCACGCGCGGATCGTCAGGGCTGGCCCAGACGGCGCCGGTAGTGGCTTCGGCATCGGTGCGCATGGACCGGAACTTATAGAGGACGAAGGGCGCGCCGTGCAGGCCGACGCGGCGTTGGCGGAACAGAACCGGTCCCGGCGAGGAGAGCTTCACGGCGACGGCGATCAGCAGCATCAAGGGGGCGGTGAGCAGCACCCCGACGGCGGCGATGGGGACGGAATAGAGCGACTGCAGCAGCAGGGTGTAGGACCGCGGGCCGAGCTCCGCGGTGAAGATGAGCTGGGAGGGCCGCAGTTGGCGGATGCAGACCCGCTGGAAGGCCGCTTCGTAGAGCGCGGCGGCTTCCTCGACGAGCACGCCGGAGAGGCGCAACTCGAGCAGGTCCGCGGTCGGCATCTTGCTCCGGCGCTCGGAGAGCGCGACGACGACGCGGTCCGGCTGGTGTTCGGCGGCGATCCGCCGCAGGTCCGTCAGCGGCCCGAGGATCCTGTCGCCGGCGGCCTGCATGCCGTTCTCATCCTGGTCGCTGAGAAAGCCGATGCCCACCATGCCGAACTCCGGCCGTTCACGCAGCCGCTGGTCGATCTCTCGCGCCAGTTCGCTACGGCCGAGAAACAAAATCCGCTCGGCGAACTGGGTGGCGCTCAGGAAATGATTGTGAGCGATGCGCCAGGTCGACAGAGTCGCCAGCGCCATGCAGCTTCCGCTCATCATTACCCAGCGCGGCAGGACCAACTCGGAATTGGCGTAGCTCAGCAACGCCTGGAGGAAGAAGGCCAGGCCGATCACCAGACACATCTGCTGGACGAGCAGCGTCCGGGAGCGGATGCGCACGTCGTCGTAAAGGTCCAGAAGGTGCAGCCCGGCGAGAATGACAGCCACCAGGAGGCCGATCCGCAACAACCCCTGGTGATGGAGCAGAAAGACGCTCGCATCCACGTCCAGCAGAAGGGCGACGGCCACGACGTAGCAGGTCGTGGCCAGAGCGGCGTCGGAAATCAGCAGACTAACAACGCTGGTGGCGCCTAGCAGTTTGCGCAGTCGCATTGCCCGCCGCAGGAAGAACGACCACACAGTGTAGCACGGGGCCCGGAACGGGCGAGATGGTGGGCGACAGCAGGTTGCTCAATAACGCGCCGGCTCGAGCTTGCGCCACGTCCGGAAGCGCCAGGCCTCACTCAACCGGGTGGTGAAGCGATCAGGCGGCTGACCCGGCTTTCCAGCAGGGCGGTGAGCCGGCGCCGGTCGTGCAGAGTCAGTCCGGAGGTAGGAACGGGCTTGCCGATCCGGAGCCGGGCTTTCCCTGGCCGGATGTGAATCGAGCCCCTCGGCAGAAGAGCCTGGGTACCGGCGATGCCGACCGGGACAACCGGCGCTCCGGAGTCGATGGCGATATGAGCCGCCCCGGCCTTGAAAGACTGAAGAGCGCCCGTGGAGCGGCTGCCTTCGGCGAAGACGAAGACGGAGAGGCCGCCTTCGAGCAGCCGCCGCGCTTGAACAACCGCTTTGGCGGCCGCCCGCTTACCGGCCCGGTCAACACGAATATGGCGGCCCAAGCTGAGGTGCCAGCCGATGAACGGAACCCAGAAGAGAGACTTCTTGGCCAGAAAACGGAACGACGACGGCAGATACGCGATGAGCACGGGCACGTCCATCAAGCTCAAGTGATTGGCCACGAAGACAACGCCGCACCGGCGGTGGAGGTGTTCGAGCCCTGCCGCATCCACGCGCACCCCGCTGACGGCAAGCAGCAGGCGGGCCCAGAAGCGCGCCAGGCGGTGCTGGAGGTTGCCGGCACGGTCGAACGGAGCAGCGAGAAGGGTTGTGATTCCGCTCATCACGACGATGAGGGCGGCTAGCGGGTCCGTCACCAAGGCGATGCGCAGCACTCGCAGCCACATCGGAGACTCGATTCTATCCAGCGAAGAATTTCCGGGCCTCGCCGACCAGCAGCAAGGAGCCGGTTATGAAGATGGCCTCGCCGGGGCCGGCCCCGGCGACCTCGGCCCAAGCCTCGGCGAAGTTCGAGGCCAAACGTACGGAGGGGCTGTCGAACAGCCGGCAGAGCACCTCGGGGCGCAGAGCGCGATGAGAATTGAAGTAGGTCAGGATCACCTCATGAGCGAGCGGGGAGAGGATCCCGGCAATCTCGTCAAGCGATTTGTCGCGCATCGAGCCGTAGATCACGCGAATCCGGCGGCCTTGGTAGAACCGGCGGATATAAGCGGCCAAGGCGCGCATACCCGCGGGGTTGTGGGCCCCGTCAAGGATGACTTCGGGCGCCTGACGGATACGTTCGAGGCGCCCCGGCCAAGAAGCCCGGCGAATGCCCTCGCTGATCGCCGCCGGGGACAGGCCGAGAGCCCGCAGCGCGGCCAGGGCGGTGAGGGCGTTCTCGACTTGGTGCTCGCCGGCCAAGGGGCACTCGACGGGGATGCTTTCAGCGCCCCGCGAGGCGGTGAAGCGGCTCCCGAAGGGGTGGATTTCGAGGTCCGCGATCCGCCACTCCTCGGCGCGGATCACCGAGACGGCGAGCTCGGCGCTGCGTTGCTCAAGCACCTGGGCGGCTTCCGGCCTCTGCGGCGAGAGGACCGCCGGAACGCCCGCTTTGAGGATGCCGGCTTTCTCGCCGGCGATCGATTCCAGGCTATTGCCGAGGTAGGCCTCGTGGTCGTAGTCGATCCGTGTAATCACACAAAGCCGGGGCTGGATGACGTTCGTGGCATCGAGCCGGCCGCCGAGCCCCACCTCGAGCACGACGATGTCCGGCCTCAACTCGGCAAACAGCACAAAGGCCATGGCCGTCACGGTCTCGAAGTAGGTCGGGTGGGTGTCGAGCTCGCCATGCCGATACAGCGTTTCCGCGGTGCGGTGGACGCGGTCAAAGGCGGCGACGAACCGCTGTTCGGAGACGGGGCAGCCATCGAGCCGGATGCGCTCGGTGGGTTCGACCAGATGGGGCGAGGTGTACAGGCCGGTGCGGAAGCCGGCGGCTCGAAGACCGGACTCGATCATGGCGCAGACCGAGCCCTTGCCGTTGGTGCCCGCCACATGGACGTAGCGGCAGGCTTTTTCGGGATGGCCCAGCTCGGCCAGCAACGCCTGCATGCGGCCCAAGCCGAGCTTAATGGTCCGGATCTCGTTGCCGAGGGAATAAAGGTAACGGACCGAATCCGGATAGGTGCTCATGCAGAGGATTCCGGGCGCTGCTTCCATTTTATCCACCGGGGCCGAACGGTTGATCTTGGCTGGCGGAGCGGGGCTTTTTTGCCTAAACTGGGGTTGGACGAACTCCCGAAAGGGAGCTTGCGAGGGCAGGCAGCCCGTAAGGAGGGACGCAATGGGCGTCTTGGCTCGACTCCACGATTTTCTGGTGAAGAACAACGTCGAATACACGCACCACGAGCATCCCACCGTGTACACGGCGCGGGAGGTGGCCTTGGTGGAGCAGGTGCCGGAACATCGCGTGGCAAAAACCGTGGTGTACTCCAGCAACGAGGGCTACGGCATGGCGGTGTTGCCGGCGGATTACGTAATCGACATGCAAGAGCTCCGCGCCGCCATCGGCTTGGCGCGCGTGCGGCTGGCCACGGAGAAGGAACTGGCCGAGCTGTTCCCCGATTGTGAGTTGGGCGCGATGCCGCCGTTCGGCAACCTTTACGACATGCCGACGTATCTGGAGAGCAGCCTCGCCTCGGAAGAAAAGATCGCCTTTAATGCCGGCACACACCGGGACGTGGTTTACATCCGCATGGAGGACTATCGGCGGGTCGTGAAGCCCGTGATCGTGCATTTCTCGCGGCTGGTGACGGCCTGAAACACAGGCGGCCGGACGGAGAGAAGACCCGCGTCTGAGGTGCGTCAAGCCGCGCGCCGGATTTACACTCAGTAGGGTGTTTACTTGACTCAGTTCACCCCAACATGTTGTGGCTGCCGCGGGGGAGCGAAGCGCCGGCTTCGCCACGCCGACAGTCCTGTCGGCGGCGGGGGAGTTGACTCCGACGGCTGGACAGTCGTCGTGGCGGGTCTGGCGGCCCGGTCCACGAGCTCAGCAAACTCAAATTGCCCGCCGCCGACTTTTCCGCCCGCGCGGGCGTCTTTAATGGTGACACGGAAGCAACGGAGCTCGAGCGTTGATCTTTCGGGAGGTTGAGGACCGCGACCTGGTGCTGAAGGCGCGCCGGGGCGATACCGAAGCCTATAACGTGCTTGTCTCCCGATGGGAGAAGCGTGTCTACAACTACTTGTTACGGCTCGTCGGGCACACTGAGGACGCCCTCGACCTGAGCCAGGACGTGTTTCTGAAGGCCTACCTGAGTCTGAGGAAGCTGGAAGATCCGGGCCGCTTTCCGGCCTGGCTGTTTCGCATCGCGCACAACGAAGCGTTTTCCCTGTTGCGCAAGCGAAGGCCGGAGAGCGAAATGGTGGATCCGGCGCCGCCGCCGGCCGGCTCGCGGATGCTGCCGGTGGAGACCTCGCTGGCCGTGGCGGCGGCGATGAAGCGGTTGAGCCAGGAACAGCGCGAGGCGGTGATTCTGAAGGTTTACCAAGGTTTCAAGTTCGACGAGATGGCCGAGATACTCGGGTGCCCGGCTTCCACCATCAAGTCCCGTTTGTATACCGCCTTGGACTTGCTGAAGGACGCCCTGGCGCCGGTGAAAACGCGGGGTGAAGCATGAACTGCAACGATTTCGATTTGAAGGGTTATCTTCTGGAGGAACTGGAAGAGGCCCGGGCCCGGCAGGTGGCGGAGCACCTGGGAACGTGTGCGGCGTGCCGGGAGGAAATGGAGCGCTTGCGTCTGACACAGGCGGCACTGCTGGCGGTCGGCGACGAGGAAGTTCCGCGGCGCATCGCCTTCGTTTCTGACAAGGTGTTCGAGCCGTCTTGGTGGCGGCGGCTGTGGCAGTCGGGGCCGCGGCTGGCGTTTGCTTCGGCGGCGATGCTGTCGGTCGCGATCATCGCGCACGCGCTGCTGAGGCCGCCCGCGGCGGATGTTCAGGCGGCGCTGGACGCGAAGGCGGTGGAGCAGATTGTGGAAAGCAAGCTCGCCGAGCGCCTGCCGGCCGCCGTCGAGGCGGCGGTGGCCGCCGCCGAACGACGCTACGCCCGGCAGACAAAGGAGCTTCTGGCGGCGGCCGAGGAGCGCTTCGAGATGGAGCGCCGGGCAGACCTACTGGCGGTGCAAGAGAACTTCGAGCTGCTCACCAAACGGATGAACGTCATGCACCTGGCCAGCGCGTACCGGGGAGGCGAGCCGTGATAAGACCCTTCGCCGGGTTGGCGCTTTTCGGGGTGGCGCTGTCGGTGACCGCCGCTCCGGAGGTCAGCCGACAGTCGCTGGCGTCCCTCGAGAAGCAGTTTGACCGGCGTATTCTCAGCTACAGTATTGACGATCCATTCGACCTGCTGGGCACAACGCGGGGCGTGTACCTGGAGGATTACGGCATCGTATTTACCGCCGAGCTCAATCTGGTCGCCGCGGCGGTGGTGACGCCGTTCCGGCCGGCCTTCACGAAGGAGCAAATCGCCCGCCTTCGGATGAAAAAGCTCGAGCGGCTGGGGCACTTGAAAAGGATGATGCGGGAGATGATGGTGGCGGCGGCCCATTCACTGAGGTCGGTCTCGGACGAACAGCGCATCGCCGTTGCAGTCACCCTGTTCCGTTACTCCTGGGAGGATTCGACCGGCCTGCCGGCTCAGATTCTGATGGAGGCGCGGGCGGGCAGCCTCCGGAAATTCGAAGCCGGCAAATTGGACGGCGCAGCGATTGAGGCGGCCATTACGGTGCGGGAATTTTGAGCCATGCGGCTGGGACAGATGCTGATCGCGCGGGGGCTGATCGCGCCGGACGATTTGGAAAAGGCGCTGGAGATCCAAAAAGAGCGCAATGAGAAGATCGGCAAGATCCTTGTGGACTTGGGGTTTGTGGCCATGCGGGACGTTCTGGCGGCGCTGTCGGAGCAGTTGGCGATTCCGCTGGTGTCGCTGGACTCTCCCCCTCCGGTCACGCCCGAGACCGAAGGGCTGACGGCCCGGTTCCTGCGCCACTTCCGGTGCCTGCCGGTGGGACTTCAGGACTCGACGCTAACCCTGGCCATGGCCGACCCGCTGGATTTCGAGACGATTTCCGCAGTCCGCAGCGTCACCGGGCTGAAGGTGCAGCCGGCGCTGGCGGCCGAACAGGAGCTACTGGACGCCATCGACAAGTACTATGGGGAATCGCAAGCGCCCGAAGCTGCCGGCGTCGAGACCGCTGAGGCGCGGGAGACCGAGGACCTGGAGCATCTCCGGGACATGGCCAGCGAGGCGCCGGTCATCCGCCTGGTGAACGCGATGATTGCGCAGGCGGTGGAGAGGCGCGCCAGCGACATTCACCTGGAGCCGTTCGAGAAGGAGTTCCGCGTCCGCTACCGCATCGACGGGGTGCTTTATCCGCAAGAGCCGCCTCCGAAAGAGCTGCGCGCGGCGGTGATCTCGCGCGTCAAGCTGATGGCGAAGCTGAACATTGCCGAGCGCCGGCTGCCGCAGGACGGGCGGATCAAGATTAAGACGCTCGGCCGGGAGGTCGATCTGCGTGTCTCGACGCTGCCCACGCTATACGGCGAGAGCGTGGTGATGCGCCTGCTGGACCGTTCCCAGACGGAGTTCTTCGACCTTCAGAGCCTGGGCTTTGACGAGCACATGCTGGCGCGGATGGAGCATTACACGGCGCTGCCGCACGGGATCCTGCTGGTGACCGGGCCGACGGGTTCGGGCAAGTCCACGACGCTCTATTCGGCCCTGAAACGGATCAACAAGACGGACCGGAAGATCATCACGATCGAGGATCCGGTCGAATACCAGATGGACGGGATCAACCAGATCCACGTCAACACGCAGATCGGGCTGACCTTCGCGGCCGGGCTGCGGCATATCGTGCGGCAGGACCCGGACGTCATCATGGTGGGCGAGATCCGGGACCGCGAGACGGCCGATATTGCCATCCGCGCCGCCCTGACGGGGCATTTCGTTTACTCGACGCTTCACACCAACGACGCGCCGAGCGCGATCACACGGCTGACCGACATGGGGGTCGAGAACTACCTGATCACTTCCTCGCTGGTGGCGGTGCTGGCCCAGCGCCTCGTGCGAGTGATCTGCCCGTATTGCAAGCGTCCCGACGGCACGCGGATGACACCCGCCGGGGAGAGCATTCCGGTCTTTCGTGGGGCGGGCTGTGAGCGGTGCTTCGGCAGCGGCTACTCGGGCCGGGTAGGGATCTTCGAGCTGATGGAGCTGAATGACGAAATTCGCAGGCTGATCATGGCCAACGCCGACGCGGTGGAGATCACCAACGCCGCCCGGCGCAATGGGATGAGGACGCTGCGGGAGGACGGCTGGCTGAAGGTGCGTTCGGGCTGGACGACGGCCGACGAGGTGATTCGAGTCACGCAGGAGTTCTGATGGCGAGTTTTCACTTCCGGGCGGTGACGGCCGACGGCCGGGTGCGAACGGGGACGTTTACCGCGGTGTCGGAAATGGCGGCGGCGGCAGAATTGCGGCGCCAGGGGCTGACGCCCGTTTACGTCGGCGCGGAGCCGGCCCGGACCCTGGCGCTAAAGATGCCGTCGCTCGGCAGCGGCCGGCGCAAGGACGTGCTGCTGTTCACGCAGGAGCTGTCCACGCTGCTAAACGCGGGTGTGCCGCTGGACCGCGCGCTTTCCATCACCAGCGAGCTGACCGAGAAGCCGGCCTTCCGGCTGGTCGTGCAAGACGTCATCCGTGTGCTGAAAGGGGGCAAGTCGCTCGCCGACAGCCTGGCGGGGCACCCCGAGTACTTTTCCGAGCTCTACATCAACATGGTGCGGGCCGGGGAGGCCAGCGGCTCGCTGGCGGGGGTTTTCGAGCGCCTGGCCGAGTTCGAGCGGACGCGGGACGACCTGCGCAACTACATCATTTCTTCGATGATTTACCCGGCGCTGCTGGCGCTGGTGGGGGTGGGATCGATTCTGGTGCTGATGTACTTCGTCGTGCCGCGGTTCGCCGCGGTGTTCGAGGAGTCGCGCATCGAGATGCCGCTGCCCACCAAGATGCTGATCCACACCAGCCGCTTCGTGCAGGCTTATGGATGGATGGCGATCCTCGGGGCCATCGCCGCGATTATGGCCCTGCGGATCTACATCCGCACGGCGGCAGGAAGGCTGTGGTGGGACAGCTTCCGCCTGCGCGTGCCGCTGCTGGGCGAAGCTGTGAGGAAGGCCGAGACGGCGCGCTTCGCCAGCGCCATGGCGACCCTGGTGGCCAATAGCGTGCCGCTGGTGCAGTCGATCGGCATCGCCGGAGCGATCCTCAACAACCGGCGCATGGCCGGCTCGCTGGCCTCCGTGGCGCAGGGAGTCAAGCGCGGCGAGGGCATTTCCGCTCCGCTGCGGCGGACGGGCGAGTTCCCGCCGCTGGCGGGGCACTTGCTGACCGTGGGCGAAGAGACGGGCCGACTGGACCAGATGTTCGCCCGCATGGCTGAGATTTACGAGAACGACACCCGGGCGGCCATCAGACGCTTCACGTCGTTGTTCGAGCCGCTGGTGATCCTGGTGATGGGCGTCATCGTGGGTGTGCTGATTTTGAGTATTTTGCTGGCGATCACCAGCATTAACGAAGTGGCGGTTTGAATCATGAAACGACCCAGACTCAGACGACAAGCGGGCATCACGCTGATCGAGATGCTCGTGGTGGTGACCATCATCGCGTTGTTCGCTGCGCTGGTGGCGCCGCGCATGCTGCAAAAAAGCGACACGGCGCGCATCACGGCCGCCCGCGCCCAGATCAACTCCTTCATGACGGCGCTGGGCGCCTACAAGCTGGACACCGGCGTGTACCCGACGACCGACCAAGGGCTCCGGGCCCTGCGCGTCCGGCCCGAAGGTCTGAACCAGTGGCAAGGGCCGTACCTGCCGCAGGACATTCCGAACGACCCGTGGGGCAATCCGTACCTTTACCGCTATCCGCCCGAAGGCGGCGGGATCGAACCCGAAATTATCAGCTACGGGGCCGACGGCAAGCCCGGCGGGGACGGCATTTTTGCCGACATCGTGAGCTGGAAGAGTCAGTAGTTCCGGCAATGGGTTCCCAGCGCGGCGTAACGCTCGTCGAGATGCTCATCGTGGTGGGCCTGCTGGGGCTGCTGGTGGGCATCACGTTCCCGTCGGTGACGGCGGGCATCGATTCGCTGCGGCTGAACTCAGCGACGGATTCGATTGTCAGTTTCCTCAATGCCGGCCTGAACCGGGCGGAGCGCTTTCAAGAAACCGTCGAGGTCGAGATCTCGCTCGAGGACAACACGCTAGCGCTGCGGTCCAGCCGGCCCGGCTTTCTCCGCACGCTGGAGCTGCCGGAGGGCGTTGTTATCCGCGCCGTCCACCCGGACATGCCGGGCGAGCAGGCGCTGAACCGGCGGTTCCTGATCTTCCCCGGCGGAACGCCCCCACGAATCGGAGTGGAACTGGTCAACGGCCGCGGGGTGCGGCGGATCGTCCGGGTGGACCCGATCACCGGCGTGCCGCAGATCGAAAGGCTGGAGGCGCCGTGAAGCGGCGCGGCTTCACTCTGCTGGAAGTGCTGGTGGCGACGGCCATCATGGCGGCGGCGGTGGTCGGTCTGTTGTCGAACTTATCGACGTCGTTGCAAAACGCCTCGCGGCTGACCGATTACGACCGCGGCGTGATGCTCGCCCGCCGCACGATGGAGGAATTACTGGCGCGGCCCGTCCTGCCGAAGCGGGTTGAGCTGACCGGCGTATGGGACGCCAAGATCACGGGAGTCGAGGGGGGCTGGCGCGCGCGAGTGATGCCCTTCGAGCGCCCGCCGAACGCCGCGCCGGGTCAGCTCCAACTGGAGCGCATCGAGCTCGAGGTGTGGTGGAGCAGCGGAGGGCAGCGCCGGACGTTCCCGCTTGAAGCCTTCCGCACGGGCAGGATCACGCCGGAGGATCTCGCCGTCGGCGCCATCGTCCCATGAAGCTCGGATCCAGAGCGGGCGTCACATTAATCGAGCTGCTGATCGCGGTGTCCCTGGTCAGCCTGCTCACGGTGGGGATCCTGATGGCAATCCGCGTCGGCGTCAACGCCATGGAGAAGACGAACAACCGTTTCCTGAGCAACCGGCGCGTGCTGGGGGCGCAGCGGGCGCTGGAGCAACAGATCGCGGGGCTGTTCGTCGCCAGCGCCCACTGCCGCATCACGCCCGGCGCGCCGCCAGTGCGCGTGCCGTTTTTTCAGGGCGAACCCGCCGCCATGCGGTTTGTCTCGAGCTACTCTCTTCAGGAGGCTGCCCGCGGCTATCCTCGCATCCTCGAATACGCCGTGATCCCGGGCGACGGAGGCCGGGGCGTGCGCCTGGTGGTCAACGAACGGCTCTACACCGGGCCGGAATCGACCGGCCTGCTTTGCCTCGGCCGCGGCCCGCCCGGCGAAGGGATTCGCTTTCGTCCGATCGAGCCCGGCCCGCAGTCGTTTGTTTTGGCTGACCGGCTGGCTTACTGCCGGTTCGCCTTCCTGGAGCCGCTTCCACCGCCGGATGTCCCGCGCTGGATACCGCGGTGGGTGCGGGCGGATCTGTTGCCGCTCGCCATCCGCATCGAGATGGCGCCGCTGGAGGCGGACTCGTCCAAGATCCCGCTGGTGACGCTGACGGCGCCAGTGCGGGTGAACCGGAACCCAACGGTGCGATATGCGGATTCTTGAGGCGAGACCGGGCGCCGTGGTCGAGCAGGCCGCCGGCCCGACTGCCGGCGCGGCAAAGCCGGCGCGTCACTCGGCGCCGGCAACCCGAACCCAGCAGCCGATGAGGGCTCAAGGCGACCAACACGGCGGGGCGCTGCTGGCGGTGCTGTGGCTCGCGGCGGCGCTGTCGGCGATCGCCTTCTCGGTGGCGGCGACGGTCCGCGGCGAGATCGACCGCACCGCGACCGCGGTGGACGGGACGCGCGCCTACTACCTCGCCGCCGGGGCCATCGAGCGTGCCGGGCTCTACATGATCTGGCCCGGCTACTGGGAGCGCCGTCAGCCGCGGCTGCATTTTTCTTTCCCCACCGGCGAGGCGATCGTCGAGATCATTCCGGCGACGGCGAAGCTGAACATCAACGCCGCCGGCGAACAGGATCTGTTCCGGCTGCTAGCAGCGCTCGGGGCGGAGCCTGCCCGGGCGGCCGAGATCGCGGCGGCGATCCTCGATTGGCGGTCTCAGATGCCACAGGGCGGATTGAGCTTCTTCGATCAGCACTATCTGTCTCTGACTCCGTCTTTTCGCGCGCGCCATGCGTCCTTTGAAGAGGTCGAGGAACTTCTGCTGTTGAAGGGCATGACGCCGGAGCTGTTTTACGGAACCTACCTCCGCGATGCAGGAGGCCGCCTGGTGCGGCGCGCGGGGCTGAAGGATTGTGTTTCCGTCTATGGGTCGACGGGGCCGTTTGACGTGAACACGGCCGAGCCGGCTTTGCTGGCGGCCATCGGCGTGTACCCGGAGGCGGTCCAAGAGATTGTCCGAATGAGGCAGGCCGGTCCCATTCAGCCGGCGCAGCTTGCCACGCTCCGGCAGTTCGGCGGTCCGGGAGCTCAGAAGCTCACCATCGGCGGGAATTCGATTTACACGCTGCGGGCCACGGCCCGGGTGCGCACGCCGAACGGCGGGCTTTCGGATCTGCGGCGCACCGTCTCAGCGACGGTGAAGTTGTGGGGCGCGACCATGCCTCCGTATCACGTACTCCGCTGGTATGACCAGGCGGCGAACGGCGCGGAATGGCCATGATTTCGGGCGAGCTGAGAAGATGGCTGGCCGCCGGCACCGGCGCCGGCATCGAGGTTCGAGGCGAAGATCTCCTGGTGACGGTGGCGCGCGTCCGGCCGGGCAAGGTGCGTGTCCTCGCGGGGACGGTGATCCAGCGCTTTCGCCAACGCCCGGCGGCCGAATGGGGTGCTGAGTACGCCGCGTTTTTGAGATCGGCGGGTGGCGAGCACCTGGCGGCGACCGTGCTGCTGCCGCGCGATGAAGTCATCGTTCGGACGCTGTCTCTGCCTGGTGTGAGTGCTCGCGATACTGAAGCGGCGATCAGTTACCAAGTGGACTCATTGCACCCTTACGCGGAAACCGAAGCCCGCTACGGGTGGGCTCGCCTGCCCGATTCGCAGGTGGTGATCATCGGCATCGCGCACTCGGCCGCCATCGAGCGGTACGCCCTCCTGTTCGCCGAGGCTGGAGTTCGGGTGGCGTCGTTTACCTTCTCGGCCGCCGCCGTCTACTCGGCGGCACGGATCGTGCAGGCGCCGCCGGCTCAAGAGTTCCTGGCTGTTGAGCAGCGCGACGGCGCGTTGGAGGTGTACGGGGAGAGCTCTTCGCGGCCGATTTTTTCCGCTTCGTTCGACCTTGCCCCGGACAACGCCGTGGCGCTGGCGCTGGCGGAGCTGCGGCTGGATCCGGCGACGCAACCGGTTAGTCTCCTTGACGTGCTTCCGGCGCCGAAGTCTGCGCCGGAAGCCTGGAATCAGAGGGAAGCGGCGCTTTCCTACGCCGCGGCGCTGGCCGGGGCTTGTCCCTGGCTGGCGCTGCCGGTGAATCTGCTTCCGGCCGAACAACGCGCCACCAGTTCCCGCGCCGCGTATGTGCCGACGGCAATGCTGGCGGCCCTGCTGGCGGTGGCGCTGGCGGCCCTGGCAGCGTACGGCAGGATTCAGGACCGCCGCTATCAGGACCTCCTTCAACAGGAGATCACCCGCTACACTCCCGAGGCGGCGAAAGTCCGCGCAATCGAGGATGGCATGGCGGCGCTGCGCCGGCGCCGGGAGGCGCTGCGCGAATTCCGGCTCCGCACGAAGGCTGACCTGGATACGCTCCAGGAATTAACGCGAACGCTGGCGCCGCCGGCGTGGTTAAGCACGCTGCAACTGACGCGAACTACGCTGCTCATCACCGGCGAGGCGCCGCAGGCGGCTCCGTTGCTGGAAGCACTGGACAAATCACCGTACTTTCGGAACTCAGAGTTCGCCACCGGCATCACGCGGGCGGGGGAAGCGGAGCGGTTCAACATCCGCTCGATACGCGAGGGAGGCGCCCAGTGAAACTATCCCGGCGCGACAAACGTGCGCTGATCGTGCTCGCGGTGGCTGTCCCGATCCTGGTGGCGGTGGGCTGGATGCCGGGTGGAGGGGGCGCCCCCGCTGTGGTGGAATCCGGCGGCTCGGTCGAGCAGGCCGAGCAGCGCTTGGCGCGGCTGCGCCGGCTGGCGGCGGAAGCGCCGCAGCGGCAGGAACAGCTCAAGCGGCTGGAAGCGGAGCTCAGCGCATGGGAGGCTGGTCTGGTCCGGGCTGAGACAGCGCAGCAGGCGCAGGCCGAGATCGTGAATATGCTGCGCGAGCTCGGATCGGCGCAGACGCCGCCGCTGGAGTTTCGTTCGGTGGAAATCGGGCCGGTGAGGGCCTTGGCGAACAGCGAGCAATATGGCGAGGCGCTCGTTACCGTGGCGTTTGCGTGCGCGATTGAGCAACTGGTAAACCTGCTGGCAGAGCTGACGACCCTTGAGAAATCCGTGGCCACCGAGGAGATTCGGATCAACGCCGCGGATCAGGCAAAGAAGATTCTCGAAGTCCGGCTGACGGTGGCCGGGCTGGTGCCGCGGGGGCTGGTGCCGGAGAAGAGAGGCTTGGGCGCGCTATGAGGCGGAAACTGCAGCTGCTGAACCTTGCGCTCGTGGTGCTGGTGGCCGCGACGGGCTGGCGGCTCTGGCAACTTCATCAAACGGCGCAGGCGCGGCAGGCACGGTTGCTTTCTCAAGCGCCGGCGCCAGCCGGGTCTGCGGCGGATGAGCCTGCGGTCACGCCGCCGGCGCCGGTGCGTCCGGCCGACTACATCGAGATCGCCGAACACCTGCTTCTCTTTCCGGACCGTAATCCCACAGTCGTGCTGGCCCCCGTCGAGGAAAAAGAACTGCCGCCGCTGCCGGTTGCTCATGGCGTGATGGATCTCGGTGCGGGGCCCACTGTCATCCTGTCGGAGAAGCCGGGCGGACCCCAGCGCGGCTATCGGGTCGGCGAGCGGGTAGGAGACTTCGTGCTGGCGGAGGTGCAAACGACAGCGTTGGTCTTCGATTGGGAAGGGCGGAAGATCCGCCGGTCGTTAGAGGAACTACGGCCAAAAGAAGGGGCCAAGCCCGTGGCTGCCGCGGCGCAAGCGCCTAAGCCGAGGGCCGCTCCCGCCAAAAGCGAGGTGCTGGCGCCAACTTCCAAGGGCGACCCCGTAGGGGCGGACATCGGCGGCGGCATACGGGCGTGCCTGCCGGGCGACACGAGCCCGCACGGCACCGTCTCCGGCGGCTATCGCAAGCTCATCGCCGAAACGCCGTTCGGCAAGACTTGCCGGTGGGAGCCGGTAAAGTGAAGGCGGGCCGGAGCCGGCCCCGAGGGAAAGGAGATTACAGATGAAGACACGATACTTGGTGATCCTGCTGGTGACCGTGACTGGCCTGGCCTTGGGCTGGGAGGACAAGAAGCGCGCCAAGGAGTCGCGGCCCCGCGGGCTGCCCGCGGAAGCCGAGCAGGTCGAGCCGAACATGTGGCGCCATACCGACGCCGACGGCAAGACGTGGATTTACCGCCGCACGCCGTTCGGGCTGAACCGCTACGAGGAAAAGGTCGAGGATTCGGACCAGCAGCCGGAAGCGGTCGGGGCTTCAGGGATCAGGGTAACGGGCGATGGTGAGGTGATCCGCTTCGAGCGCGACGGCCCCTTCGGCGCCTACCGTTGGACGCGGAAAAAGTCGGAACTGACGCCTGAGGAACGCGCGGCTTGGGAAAAGAGCCGGACGGAGAAGCAAAAACAGCCAGACAAGAAGCCGGCCCAACCGGCGCAGCAAAAGTGAGGCATCGATGAGCATCCGGATCTGGTGCGCCTGTATTTCCCTGGTGTTCGCTATCCCGCTGGCGGCGCAATCGCCACAGCAAGAGACACCGCCCGCCGCCGAAGCGCCGGCCCAGGAGGCCCCCGCCCCACAGCCGCCCGCGCCTGAGGCGGCGCCGCCGGCTCCGCCGGCGCGGCCGACGGGGACGTTAAACCTCCGCAACGCGTCGCTGGTGGAGGTGATCGACGCCCTCTGCCGTCAGCTTCGGATCAACTACATTTTGGATCCCCGCGTGGAAGGGACGGTGATCCTCAACACCTATGGCGAAACCCGGGAGATCGATACCCGGGCGCTGCTGGACATCATCCTCCGGATGAACGGGGCGGCCATGGTGCAGGTGGGCCAGATTTACCGCATCGTCCCCCTGGCGGAGGCTTCGCGGTTGCCGGTCAAGCCGCAGATCAACGCCACCGAGATTCCGGAGGACGACCAGCTCATGCTGAATCTGATCTTCCTGAAGTACGTGAGCGTCGAAGAACTGGCGAAGCTGCTGGAGCCGTTCGTGGGCGAGGGGGCGCAGACCTGGGCCTATCCGCCGGCGAACTTGCTCTTGATCCTCGATAGCCGCCGCAACATGCGGCGGGCGATGGAACTGGTTTCGCTGTTCGACAGCGATGCGCTGGCGGCCCAGCGGATCCGCCTGTTCGAGGTCCAGCACACGCGGCCCTCGGACATGGTCAAGGAGCTGGAGACGGTATTGAAATCGATGTCGCTTACCGAGAAGAGCCTGCCGGTGCGTTTCCTGCCCATAGACCGCATCAACACGATCGTCGCCGTGGCTCCCAATCCCGGCGCCTTTGAACGGGTCGAGGAATGGATCAAGAAACTCGACCAGCCGGTAAAGGTGACCGCCGGCACGATTGACAACTTCGTCTACCGGGTCCAGTACGCCCGCGCCGAGGGCTTGGCCATGGCGATCATGCAGCTTTACGGCGGCGGGTTTTTCGGCTACGGGTACGGTTACGGAGGATTCGGTGGGCCGATGGGGCTTTTCTCGGGCGCGGCGGCCGGCTTCGACAACCCGTATGTTTCGCCGTACCGCGGCTATCAGCAGCCTTACGGCGGCTACGGAGGCGGCTTAGGGGGCTATGGCGCATATCCCGGCTACGGGTACGGTGGCTACGGCGGCTACGGGGGCGCTCCCTTCTTTCCCCAGCCGACGGCGGCCCCGCCGGCGGGCGGAGCTGCGGGAGCACAGGCCGCAGCAGCGCCCCCGGCGGATCAAACGGGCGCTTACCTGGGCTATGGGGCGATGGGGATGCAAGGGATGCCGCGGGTGGTGCCGAACCCGCTGGACAACTCGCTGCTCATCCAAGCCACTCCGCAGCAGTACGAACAGATCCGCAAGCTGCTCCGGGAGTTGGACGTTCCACCGCGGCAGGTGCTGATTGACGCCAAAATCTATGAGGTGAGCCTGACTGGCGCCTTCGCGGCCGGTGTCTCGGCCTACTTGCAGAAGCTCGGCCAGGGCAGCGTGAGCGTTCCGACACGAAAGCTGCTGGGCAGCTCGACCACGGAGGGGCTGAGCCTGAGCATCGGCACGCTAGTGGGTAAGAGTCGGGAATTACTGTCGTTTCTTGAGGCTCAGGAAACCACCACCCGCGCCAAGGTGCTGTCGTCGCCCAGCCTCATCGCCACCGACAGCATTCCGGCCTCAATCAACGTGGGCACCGAAGTGCCGACGCTGACGGCCCAAGCCGTGACCCCGATCCAGGCCGGCGGCAGCTCACTGTTCACCAACACCATCCAAAACCGCAACTCGGGCGTGACGCTGAACGTGCTGGCCCGCGTAAATGAGAGCGGTGCGGTGACGCTGATCATCAACCAAGAGGTGAGTACGCCGATCCCGCCGGCTCCCGGGGAAATTCAATCGCCGTCGTTCAGCAAGCGCACGGTGCAGACCCAAGTCACCGTCCAGGACGGCGACACCATCGCCATCGGCGGCATCATTAGTGAGACGGACTCGAGCAGCAGCGGCGGCGTGCCGGGCCTGCACCGCATCCCGATTCTGGGGCTGGCGTTCGGGGGCAAGTCCCGATCCACCGAGCGCACCGAGCTGGTGGTTTTCATGACCCCGCACGTCATTTACGACACCAATCAGATCATCGATGCCACCGAGGAACTGAAGTCGCGTTTTCGCAAGCTCAGCCGCTTACTGCGCCAGAACGAGTGAGGGGGCAGGCAAGCGGAAGCTCGCGCTACTCGGTTTTTGCTGCGAGGAGTCGTTTGTAAAGGGCCGAGTATTCCGCGGCGGCGTGTTCCCAGGAGTAGTCTTTGGCCATGGCTGCTCGGATCATAGATTGCCAGGCTTCCTGGTCCTTCCAGGCGGCCAGGGCGGCGCGGATGGCTCCGAGCAGGGCCTGCGGAGCGTAATCGGTGAACTTGAAGCCGCAGGAGGCATCAATGGTGTCATCCAGCCCGCCGGTCGCCCGAACGATGGGGATCGTGCCGTAGCGGAGGCTGTAAATCTGGTTGAGCCCGCATGGTTCGTACCGGCTCGGCATCAGGAACATATCCGAGCCGGCTTCAATTTTGTGGGCGAGCTCGTCATCGTAAGCGACGCGGACCGCGATTCGACCTGGGTGATCGGCGGCAAGCCGGCGGAACAGGTCCTCGTACTCGGGCTCCCCCGTGCCCAGTGCCACCAGCACCAGATCCTCCCGCGCCAGTTCCCCAGCGATCTGCTCAATCAGGTCAAAGCCTTTCTGCCGTGTGAAGCGCGACACAATGCCGATCACCGGACGTGAGAGGTCATCGGCGGCCAGCCCGAACTCGCGCAGCAGGTCGGCCTTACAGACTCGCTTGCCCGAAAGGTCCGCCGCCGAGTAGCGGGCGGCGATGTACCCGTCGGTTTCGGGGTTCCACTCCTGATAGTCCACACCGTTGACAATGCCCGTCAGCACATCGCTCCGGCTGCGCAGCAGACTGTCCAGCCCGAAGCCATACTCGGGGGTCTGAATCTCCCGCGCGTAGCCCTGGCTGACGGTCGTGATGGCATCCGCCAGCAGGATGCCGGCTTTCAAGAAGTTCACCTCGCCGCCGAGCTCCATGACACCGGAGGTAAACAACCCGTCGTCAAGACCGATCTGGCTCATTACTTCACGGCCAAAACGCCCTTGATAACCGAGGTTGTGGATAGTGAGCACGACCTTGACGCCGAGGAATGTCGGGTCATCGGCGAACACGTAGTGCAGGTAGGGACAGACCAAAGCCGCCTGCCAGTCATGGCAATGGATGATCCGGGGCCGGAACAGATAGCGGACGACCGACAGGGCAGACCGGCACAGAACCGCGAAGCGGACGTGGTTGTCGGGATAATCAACGCCGTTGGAGAAGTAGATCCCGTCGCGATCATACAGAGGTGGGCACTCCACAAGGAAGAAAGGGACGCCGCGCTCGACCGCGACGTAGATCTCGACCGGATAGGAATCCGGGCCGAACCAGATCGTCCAGTTCTCCGCCACGCGCTGGGCCGCCCCGAGGGAGATGCCGCGGTATCTGGGCAGCACAACAGCGACCTCGTCGCCGCACTCCACGAGTGCTGGCGGCAGGGCCCCGAGCACGTCGGCCAGTCCCCCACTCTTGGCGAAGGGAACGGCCTCGGAAGCCACCATCAAGATCTTGGCCATGGTCCACCGATCCTCAGGCTACCCATCTTATCCCGGCTCCGGACGCACCCCCGTATCGGAGGGCTACAATATCGGGTTGAACACAACAGTAGGGGCGAAGCGTTCATGAGATTACGGAACATAGGTGCGGCGGTCCTGGGACTGCTCGCGCCCGCTGCCGCCGCGGGGCAGGCGACGCCGGAGCCGAGGCATGACGTGGTGGTCGTTACAGGCGCTTTCGAGCCTGTGCCTCTGGAGGAGGCTGACCGATCGGTGACCGTCATCCAATTGACCGACGAGCAGCGCCTGCTGGCCAATACCGTCGTCGACTTTCTGAAGTTGGATCCCTCGGTCGACTTGCGTCAGCGGGCGCCGAACAACGTTCAAGGAGATCTGTCCATCTCCGGCAGCACGTTCGGCCAGACGCTGGTGCTGCTGGACGGCATCCGGCTCAATGACGTGCAAACCGGCCACCACAACATGGACCTGCCGGCGCCGATCGACGCGCTGGAGCGGATCGAGGTTCTGAAGGGCTCCGGCTCGCTGTTTTACGGTTCGGATGCGGTCGGCGGGGCGGTCAACTTTATCACCCGGCAGCCGGAAAGCCCCGAGGTCCGGCTGCGACTCGGCGCCGGGAGTCACGGTACGAATCAGCAGCGGGCGTCTGTCTCCCTGGCCCGGCCGTCGTGGTCCCAGCAATTGAGCTTCTCGCGGGACTTTTCCACCGGATTCACCGACAACCGGGACTACCGGAACCTGTCGGTGAGCTCGCGGACTTCCGCGCGCACCGCTTTGGGCCCCTCCACCGTGATCCTGGCGCATGCGGACCGGCCCTTCGGGGCCGACCGGTTCTACGGCAACTTTAACTCCTGGGAACGCACCAAGACCTGGTTCGCCTCGGGCCAGCAAACGCTCGGGGACCGCACGCAACTGGGGTTCGCGTTCCGGCGCCACACCGACCTGTTCGTGCTGTTCCGGGATCGGCCCGAGGTCTTCACCAACCGGCATGCGGTGGAAAGTTATCAAGGATGGGTGCGCCGGCGGGAGGACGTGGGGCGGAACGCGAGACTGCATTATGGCGTCGAGGGGCTTTATGACGGCATCCACAGCAACAACCTCGGACGCCACCGGCGGAGCCGAGGAGCGGGTTATGCGGCGTTCGACGTCCGGGCGCTGAACCGCTTTTCGTTCACCATCGGCGGGCGTCAGGAGGTCTACGGTTCCGCCAACAGCAAGTTCAGTCCGACGGCCGCTGCCGGGGTCTGGTTGGGCTCCAGACTCAAGCTGCGCGGCAGCGTCAGCCACGCTTTCCGTCTGCCTACTTTCACGGACCTCTACTACCATGATCCGGCCAACCGCGGCTCGCCGGATCTGCGACCAGAGTCGGCATGGACTTACGAGGCGGGCCTGGACTTCAACCTCCGAGGCGGACTCCGAGGAGAACTGACATGGTTTCACCGGCGGGAGCGAGACGGCATTGACTACGTTCGCCGCTCGCCGGATGATCTGTGGCGGGCGACGAATTTCCAGAGCTTGCGGTTTACGGGGCTGGAGGCGGCGCTCGTCACGGTGGCCGCCCGGCGGCACCGGCTGGAGTTCCGCTACACAGGCCTCCGCGGTGCGCAGGACGTTGTGCAGGGGATCGTTTCGCGGTACGTCTTCAACTACCCTCGTCACAACGGGATTGCAGGCTGGCAGGCCGCGCTGCCGGGAGGGCTGGCGGCGCGATCCCGCATCGGCGTCACGCAGCGATATGGCCGGGACCCCTATGCCGTATGGGATGTCTATGTGGCGCGGAGCCGGGGGCGCGTCCGACCGTTCCTGCAACTGACGAACTTGACCGACACGTCTTACCAAGAGATCGCCGGCGTGGCCATGCCTGGACGCGCGGTCCTGGGCGGCGTCGAGGTGGCAGCCTATGCGGGAGCAAAATAGACAAGTCGCGGCTCGCACTCTCCTCCCCTGGCTTGTCTGCCTGGCCCTGCTGGCGCCCGGCCGAGCGCAACAGGGAGATCTGGACGGCAGCGAGACGCTGTTCACGGTCATGGCGGCCATTAACATGGCTGGATACGACGCAGACCTGGATTCCCCCTCCAACCACCCGCTCAGGCGTGAGATTCGGCGGTATCTTGCCGCCAGGAACCTGAACTCCATTGCGAAGATTAGAGAGTTCTTCGAACAACACCGGCAGGATAACTGGACGGCGGAGCTGAGCCAATACGTCTCCTACGCGCTCATCGCGCAAGGTCCGCCCGCCTTCCAACTGCCCCGGTTGACGTACGATCTGCCCCCCGACGTCCAGCGGCTTGCGGGTCTCAGTCCGCTGCTTGAGGAGTTTTACCGCGAGGCGGATATCGGTTCGCTCTATCAGAAAGCGCAACCAGCCTTCGAGGAAGTGATCGCGAGGTACCATGAGCCGGTCTCGCGCGCTGTGTTCGAGTTGAACGGCTACCTGCGCAATCCCACCAGTGGCGTCTCGGGCAGCCGCTTCCGGGTCGTGGTGAGTCTGCTGGCCGCGCCGAACCAGATTCACACGCGGAGCTATCGCGGAGACTATGCGGTGGTGGTGTCACCGTCGCCCGAGCTGCAAATCGAGGAGATCCGTTACGCCTACCTCCACTATTTGCTGGAGCCTGCCGTCACCAGAAACGCGCCCAAACTGGAAGAGAAGAGGGCCCTGGGTGATTATGCACTGGGAGCGCCCTTCCTGCCCGAACATTACAAGCGGGATTTCCTGTTGCTGGCCACTTCTTCGCTCATCAAGGCGATTGAAGCGCGGCTGGCGCCGGTGCCGGAGGCTGAAAAGAAGGCCCGGGTGGAGCAAGCCTATCGCCTGGGCTACATTCTCGCCCCACACTTCGCGGAGCAGTTGCCCGTATATGAGAAGCAGGAGCAGTCAATGCAGCTGTATTTCGGCCAGATGGTGGAGGCGATCGACCTGGCGCGCGAGGAGGCGCGGGCCCAGAACCTCGAGTTTCTCCAGGAACGGCCGGTGCGGCTGGTCAAGCCGGTCCCGGTTGCCCCGCCCGAACCCACAGGGGCACAGAAAGCGCTCGAAGAGGCAGAGGAACTCTATCGGAAACGCGACCTTGAGAATGCCAGACAGGCGTTCCTGAAGGTGCTGCGCGACACCAACGAGAAGCCTCTCCAGGCCAGGGCGTACTACGGGCTGGCGCGCGTGGCAACCCTGATGAACGACGGCGAGCTGGCGCGGTCGCTATTCGAAAAGACCCTGGAGTCGGCGCCGGATCCCCCCGAGAGGGCCTGGGCGTTAGTCTATCTGGGAAGATTGAGCGATGTGGCCGGCGAGGCGGACAAAGCGGCCGAGTACTACCGCGAGGCTCTGGCGACCGAAGGCGCCTCGCCGGCGGCGCGCGAGATGGCGGCGAAGGGGGCTGCCGGGGCGTTTCGCCGGACGCCGGCACCGTAAGGCTTGCTATCCTCCCCCAATGGAGCCGGCAGAAAACGGTTAGGATGATGAATAAGGAGTTCTACTGAATGACAAAAAGATTGATATGCTGCGCCGCGCTAGTCCTGCTCGGCAGTGTCACGTTGTGGGCCGCCCAGGAGGCGCAGCCGGCGCCGCCCTCCCAGTCGCCCGTGGCGCCACAACCGAACATCAAGTCCCAGAAGGAGCTGGAGGCGATTCGGGCCATCGGCAACGCCTTGGATCCGGCCTCCAGAATCAAGGCCTGTGAGGACTTGATCGCCAACTTCGCCGACAGCGAATTCAAGCCGTTCGCGCTCCAGATGGCGACGCTGTCCGCCCAGGAGATGAACGACTACGAAAAGATGATGATCTACGGCGAGCGGACCCTCGAGGTGGATCCGAACAATTACATGGTGATGCTGGCCATGGCCGGGGCCTTGGCGCAACGCACCCGGGAGTTTGACCTTGACAAGGAAGAGAAGCTGAAGCGCTCGGCTGACTACGCCAACACGGCGCTGAAGATCCTCGAGACCGCCCCGAGGCCGAACCCGAACATCACCGACGAACAGTGGGAAGCGGCCAAGAAGGACTTTCGCGCACAGGCCTTTGAAGCTTTGGGCATCGGAGCCATGGTGCGGAAAGATTTTGACCAGGCCGTCGCACAGTTCAAGACCGCCATCGACGCCGGCGCAACGCCCAACCCCGGCACCAAGCTCCGTTTAGCAGCGGCTCTTAACGAGAAGGGAAACCACGACGAGGCCATCGCCATGATCGACGAAATTCTGGCCGATGCCAACCTGCACCCGCAGATTCGGAGTATCGCTCAGAATGAGCGGCTGCGCGCGACGCAACTCAAGGAAGCCAAGGCCAAAAAATAACCACCCGCCCGGCACGCCGATGGGCGCGGATCTGAAGCGGCTCGAGCAAAAGCTGAACTACACTTTCCGCAACCGCGACCTGCTTCGGCGCGCCCTGACGCACCGGTCCCGATCGGCTGAAGAGGCCTCCCGGCAGCAGGGTCCGGCTGAAGACAACGAGCAGCTCGAGTTCCTCGGCGACGCGGTGCTGGGCCTCGTAGTGAGTGAGACTCTTCTCAGCTACTTTCCTCAGATGCCGGAAGGGCGTCTGTCGAAAGCCAAGGCCCGCTTGGTGAGTGCGGACCACCTCTACGAGGTGGCGCTTTCACTCGAGCTGGGGGATTTCCTACGGCTCGGCCGGGGCGAAGAGCGCAGTGGGGGGAGGCAGAAAAAAGCGCTCCTCGCCGATTGTTTGGAAGCCGTGATTGCCGCGATCTATCTGGACGGGGGGCAACAAGCGGCGCGTCACTTCGTAAACGAGCAAATCATAGGGAACCCGGAGTGCATTTCCGCCCGCCAGTCCGGCGTCAGCGATTTCAAGGGAGCGCTCCAGGAACTGGCCCAGTCCCGGGGACTCCCCCCGCCTCGCTACCGAACGGCAGCAACCAGCGGTCCGGAGCATTCCAAGACGTTTGTCGTCGAAGTGAGCCTCGGGGATGTCTGGACCGCCCGCGGGGAGGGGGGTTCGAAGAAGGCCGCCGGACAACAGGCGGCGGCGCGCCTTATCGAGCTGATAACGAACAACCCGCCTGTTCAGTGAACCCGGGCCGGAACCTGCGCCGGTGCGGGCGGCGGTTCAGCCTGTTGCCCCACCTCACTCAACACGATGATATCGACCCGGCGGTTCCGCGACCGCCCGTCCTCGGTCTCATTGGTGGCCACCGGAGCATTCTCCGCGTAGGCCGCAATGGAGAGCCTGTCCCGAGGTACGCCGAACGCGCCCGCGAAGAGTTCCAACATCGCGATGGCGCGGGCGGCCGACAGCTCCCAGTTGCTCGCGTATTTCTCATTATGGATGGGGACGGAATCGGTGTGCCCTTCCATGCGGACCGGATTCGGAAGCTGGCGGACAACACGGGCGACTTTTTCGATACTGTGGACGTAGTTCGTGGAGATGGTGGCGTCCCCGGTGGCGAAGAACGCCGCCTCGCGGAAGCTAATCACCAGGCCGCGCGGCTGCAGCGAGACCTGCATCTGGCCCCGAGCAATCTCCTCGGCCAATTCGCTGAGCAAGACCTCGAGGGCAGGTTTCAATCCGCCCGCCACACCGCCCAACCCTTCATCCAGTCCGGGCCGCTTGCCGTCACGGCGGGCAATCTCACTGCCGCCAGGGCCCTTGTGCTGCGCATTCCCTTGGCCGGTGTCACCCACGGTGCCTCCCAAAACGCTGGCCACCAGAGTCGTAAATCCCCCCTGCTCAAGCGCTTGCCGGACGGATTCGGCCACCTGCTGGGCACGGCCCTTGTCGGTCTGGGAACTGGCGAACATCACCACAAAGAAGGCAAACAGCAGGGTAATGAAGTCGGCATAGGAGACCAGCCAGCGCTCGTGGTTCTCATGCTGGGCGTGCTTTTTCTTCCGAGCCATGACGGGCTAACCTTCGGCTCTGGCCAGTTCGGGGGCGCCCTTGGCCGGGGATTTGGCCTTCCCGGCTGACCCCTGGCGGGCATACGCCTCGAGTTTGCTGCGGATCAGCTTGGGGTTGAGCCCCTCGACGATGCCCACAACCCCTTCCAGCATCAGCTCCTTCAGCAGCACTTCGCGGTGCGCCCGCGCCTTGATCTTATTGGCGGCGGGCAAGAAGAAGATGTTCGCCGCCCCAACCCCGTAAACCGTTGCTACGAAAGCGACCGCGATGCCGTGGCCGACCTGCTCGATATCGGCGAGGTGCTTCATCACCTGGATCAGGCCGAGGACCGCGCCGATGATGCCGATCGTCGGCGCGTAGCCTCCGGCAGCCTCGAAGACCTTGGCCTCGGCTTCGGCGTGCTGCTCCTCCAGGGCGATCTCCAGTTCCATCATCTTGCGGATGTCCTGGAGGTCGGTGCCGTCCACGGCGAGGTTCAGCGCCTTTCTCAGGAACGGATCCGCCACCGCGTCGGCCTCCTGCTCGAGCGAGACAATGCCGTTCTTGCGGGCCTTGGTGGCGTAGCCGATGATCTCTTCGATGGTGGCATCCGGCGTGACCGCCTTGTCGAAGAATACCGACATCAGCTTCTTGGCCGCGCCCGAGACAACGGGCAGCGGCGTCGAAATCAGGACCGCGCCGATCGTGCCCCCGAGCACGATGAGGGCGGCGGTGTATTGCGCGATGTCCTTGATCTCCCCGCCTTCCAGAATGAGTCCGCCGACGATGCCGCCCACGGCGATCACCAGGCCGGCAAACGTAGCAACGTCCGGTTTCTTGCTCCCGCCTTGGGCCTTTCCCGCCATCGTCGCTTTAGCTCGCCGGCGCCAGTTCGTGCTCTTGCATCGAAGCAGTGTTTGTGCCCGGCCATAGACAACGGGCGCCGACAGCCCGCCGGAAGGCGATCACTCGGTCAATCACCTCATCGGCCGACTCGAGCACGACGAACTTTTGACCATTCGTCAGGCTGATCACCGTGTCCGGCGTCACCTCAACGTGCTCGATCAGGTCTGAGTTCAGCACCAGCGGCACGTGGTTGATGCGGGTCAGCCGGATCATGGGGCACCTCTCCGGTGTTTCTTATCGGCGGCCGACAGGGCGGCTTGAGACGTATCAGCGGCGGTATTTCCCTCAAAAACCCTGACCGGCGTTCCGATAAGCGAATCGGAGAGCGGATGAGAGCACTTCAGCGCGCTGATTCGGCCGGTTCGCTTGCGGGCAGGATTCTGGAGGCCGCCCGCGCCGGCGATGCGGCGCAGTTGCGGGACGGACTGCAGAGCGCGTGCCGCCTCGCCAAATCCCACTCGCGCCCCGCGACTGGCTGGGGCGAACGCTGGGAGCTACTCGGAGCGGTCGCTACCCAGATGGGCGAAGCGATGGGGAGCTTCGAGCGGCGGACAGCTCCTGCCTTGGACGGCTTCAACGTCTCGCTCCGGCTGCTCGAACACTTGGTCCGTGCCGGCTGAGCCTTCCGCGCCCCGGGGGCCCTGTCATGACAGCAGCGCCAGAATCGCCTGAGCCCCAGCCACCGCCCACCCGGACATCCGGTAGCCCAGGTCCGTCAGCGACATCGCCACGATGATCAGCAGAAAGCCGAATCGCGCCAACTCGGCATAAAGAGCCACCGGAAGCCGCATCGCCAGCAGCAGCTTCGACCCATCCAGCGGCGGCACCGGGATCATGTTGAAGATCGCCAGATAGAGGCTCAAATACACGCCATGCAGCGCATATTCGGCGAGCGGCGGAAGCGCGCCGGCCGCCGCTACAGCCACCGCCGCCAGAGCCAAGGCCATGATCACGTTGCTGGCCGGCCCGGCCAGCGCCACCAAGGCCAAACCGCTTCGGCCCCAGCGCAGCCGGTGAGGGTTCGTATTCACGGGCTTGCCCCAGCCAATGAACCCGCCGGCGAACAGGGAGGTAACGGCCGGAAGGATCAACGTGCCAAGCCAGTCCACATGAGCAAGCGGATGAAGGGTGGCCCGCCCTTCCAGCTCCGGCGTCTCATCCCCGAGGCGGATAGCCGCCCAGGCGTGTGCGAATTCATGCGGCGTCGTCAGGATCCATAACAGCGACACGTTGAGAATGGCGGCTTCCAGGTTCATGCCGGCGACTGTCCTTTTATTGTGACACTGCCGGCGCGAAGGCCCCACTTTGCGTCCCGACAGGGGCCCGCTTCTGCTACCCTGAAGTGCAGGGAGGCGCTTCTGCACGCCGGAGCGGTAACTTCCAGCATTCTCAGACGGGGCATCGTACTGGCGATTTCCCTCATCGTTGTGGGGATGGCTCTGGCGGCGATCATCTCCCCGCTCATCCACTCCAGCGATGCCGGGCACAGATGCGTCCTGTGCCAACTGAGTCACCTGCCCGCCTTGAGTCCGGGTGGGCACAGCTTTTTCGCTCCCGGCGTGGCTGTCGTCCCGGCCATTTCGGGTGACCTGCCCCCGGCGCAGTCTTTCCTGCTTTACTCGAACCCTCCTCGCGCTCCGCCAGCCTGGCCCTGCTGCCCGTAGAGGAGTCGCCGGGCCTCGGCGGCGCTCCGGTGCGATCGCATCAGATCGGCACGGAGGAAGAGCAAACAGAAAGCGGAAGGGAGAAGAGTCTATGGGCAATGTGAAAAGCCGCATCGTATGGGCGGTTTGGCTGCCCCTCTTGGTCCTCGGCAGCGCTTCGGGCCAGGATTCTGGCGCCATCGAGGGGACTGTGACCTTGGCCGAATCCGGCGACCCACTGCACGGGGCGACGGTGGTGGTCATCGAGCTGGGCCGCAGCACGCTGACGGACGGAGAGGGACGGTTTCGCTTCGCGAACGTACCGCCCGGCGTTTACCAGCTCATGGCCCACGTGGACAGCGTGCTCACCGAACAAGTCAGACGCGTGTCCGTGGGCAGGGGCGAGGTTGCCACCATTGACTTTTCCTTACGCCTGGCGGTCCAGAGACAGCAGGTCACAGTGACCGCCAGCGGCAAGGAGATGCCGGCGTTCGACTCGTTTCAATCCGTCCAAATCCAGGACTCCTTCGACCTGGCCGAGTCCATTGCCGCCTCCATCGGCGAGACGCTGGCCGGCAATCCCGGCAACGGCGTCGCTAAGCGTAGCTTCGGTCCGGGCACGGAGCGGCCGATCATTCGGGGTTTTGACGGCGACCGGGTCCTGATCCTGCAAGACGGCGTCCGCACCGGCACGCTGTCGTCGCAGTCGGGCGATCACGGCGAGCTGATTAACTCCGCGACGCTCGACCGGATGGAGGTGGTCAAGGGGCCCGCCACCTTGCTATACGGCAGCAGCGCGTTGGGGGGCGTTGTCAATGCCATTACGCGGCACCACGCCGTCCACGAGCACCCGCACGAGGGTCTGCGAGGGTTCCTCTCCGCCACGTCCGGCTCGGCCAACTCTTTCGCCGGCGGCTCGGCGGGATTCGAATATGGGCGGAAGAAGTGGCTGATCTGGGGTGGCGGCAGCGGGCAGGACAGCGGAGAGTACGATGCCCCGACCGGACCAGTTCCCAACTCCGATACGAGTCTGCGCACCGGCTACGCGGGATTCGGCCGGTACGGCGAGCGGATGTTCTTCAGCGCGGGCGCCAACTATGAGGACGGGCTGTACGGGGTGCCCTTTGCCCAGCAGTTTCATAGCGAGGAGGATCATTCAGGGCAAGGGGGGCACGAGGAGGAAGAGGAAGTGACGCGGGTGGCCATCGATGCCCGCCGCCAGGCGTATCAATTCAACTGGGGGGTGAAGAACCTCGCACGCTTAGTGCAGGCCTTCACCCTCCGGACCAATTACACCCGGTGGCAACACGCCGAACAGGAGACGTTCGCTGTCGGCGGCAGCGCCACCGGCACCTCGTTCGACAACAAGCAGTTCATCTACCGAGGAACGTTCGAGCAGGCCGCGCGAGGCGCGCTGACGGGGCGCTTCGGATTCTGGGGAATGGTGCGGGACTACGCGGCTTTCGGTGAAGAGGCGCTTGCGCCGCCGGTCGACCACACGGCGCTGGCGGTCTTCGGGCTCGAGGAGCTGGGGTTTGAAAAAGTCCGCTTCCAGTTCGGGGGACGGATCGAGCACAACCGCTACAAGCCCGGGCTGCGCCCCGGCGAAACAGCGCGCCGGCATCGCGAACGCGGCTTCACGGGCGCCTCGGCCGCCGCAGGCGTCAGCGTCCGCCCGTGGAAGACCGCCGCGATCGTCGCCAACTACGCCCATACTTACCGGGCGCCCGCTCTCGAGGAGCTTTACAACAACGGCCCGCACGTAGGGAACCTTGCCTGGGAGATCGGCGAGGAGAGCCTGAAGGCGGAAACGGGCGACGGCATTGAGCTGTCGTTTCGGCAGAAGAGCGATCGCGTCACGGGGGAGTTGAACGTGTTCTACTACGACTTCGACCGCTTTGTGTTCCCGTTTCTGACGGGCCAGGAGCGGGCTGGGTTGCGCGTCGTTCAATACACGCAGCAGGCCAGCCGGTTCGCCGGCGCGGAGTCCACTTTGAACCTGTTGCTGCGCCGGAACTTGTGGCTGAACCTGGGCGCCGACTACGTCGACGCTCAGGAGAAGGTCTCGGGCACACCGTTGCCCCGAATCCCGCCTTTGCGCGGGCGCGCGGAGTTCGATTTGCATTACCGGGGCCTGACCCTGAAGCCCGTGCTGGTGGTGGCCAACCAGCAGCAACAGACCTTCCCTGGCGAGACGCGCACACCCGGCTATGCGACCTTCGACCTCAAGGCTTCCTACAGCTGGGCGGGCCGCCACCTCATTCACCAGTTCGCCGTCCATCTGTTCAACATCAACAACCGGCTGTACTTCAACCACTCGTCATTCATCAAGGAGCTGGCGCCCGAGATCGGTCGGGGCGTGCGGTTTACCTACCGATTGCGGTTCTTCTGAACGCGGCGGGTGGTAAAATCGGCGTGGAAGCTAGTCTTGGCCGGTGCCGGGCCTGGTCTTCAAAACCAGCGGGCGGCGCGCGGCGCTGCCGGTGGGTTCGACTCCCACTAGCTTCCGCCAGGCCCTCGCGCAGCCGGTCATCGGCGGACCGATTCGGCCAGCAGCGGCCCCCCCGTCTTCGGAAAGTCGGGAGATGTTGTCGAGCCGGCGATGTAAATGTTGCCGGCCGCGTCCCGGGCGAGCCCGCGCGCATAGTCGTCCGCCGTGCCGCCGAAGAAGGTGGAGAACCCCAGCACGGCGCCGGTGGCGCTGAGCTGGGACAAGAAAATGTCCCGCCCCCCGGAAAGCGACGGTTGAAGAGCGTCGGGCGTGACGGGAAAGGCGCCCGACGCCGTGCTGCCCGCCAGGAACACGGAGCCGTCCGGAGCCGAGGCGATTCCCAGGCCGCTATAGTAGTCATCGCTGACTTCGCGGCCCAAATAGGTCGAGTAAATCAACGAGGAGCCCGAAGCTTCCAGGGACGTCACAAATGCCCAGGGCCCCTTGCCGGAGGGGAGTTTCTGAAACGCCGACGCCGTCGCCGGGAAATTCCTGGAAGTGGTGAAGCCGGCAACGTAGGCCCGCTGAAAGGAATCTACGGTGATCGCGGCGCCACGGTCGGCGCCGCCGCCTCCGAGAAACGTCGAATAGGAGACGCCGCTGCCGTCCGGCGCCACGCGGGTGATGAACGCATCGCCGAGCCCGCCGTAAGAGGTCTGCGGCGCAGTCGGCGTGACCGGGAAATTCGAGGAGGTGGTGTAGCCAGTCACGTAGGCGCTTCCAAGGGAGTCAATGGCGACGGCATGAGCGCGATCAAAATTGGCGCCGCCGAGCAACGTCGAGTAGAGCGCCGCCCCGCCGTCTGGGTCCAGCTTTACAAGGAACGCGTCATCGTTGCCGCCGAGCTGTGTCTGAAAGGCGCCCGGAGTAGTCGGGAAACCGTTGCTGCCGGTACGCCCCGTCACAAACGCATTTCCCGTCGCATCGACCGCGACGCCGTAGGCCTCGCCGCCGCCGAGGAAGGTGGAATAGACCAGCCCGCTGCCAGCGGCGTCGAGCTTGCTCACGAAGGCCCCGCAGCAGGCCGGACGGAATGCTCCCGCCGTCACCGGGAACCCAACCGATGCCGTGCCGGAGACATAAGCGTTGCCGGACAGATCCACGGCGATTGCGTTGGCGCGGTCGCCGGAGCGGCCGCCGAGGAACGTCGAGTATAGGAGCGAAGCGCCGTCCGGACTGAGCTTGGTGACGAACACGTCGGTGTTGCCGGCCGCCTGGCCTTGCACCGCGCCGACGGTGGTGGGGAAGTCGGCCGAGACCGTATAGCCCGCAATGTAGATATGGCCTGTGGGGTCCAACGCCAAACCGGTGACGTAATCGCCGCCGCTGCCGCCAAAACCCGTCGAGAACTGCAGCACCGGATCGATGACCACGGGGAGGTCGGGACGATATTGGCTCAGCTCGAAGCCGACGCGGCTCGGACCGATCCGCCGGTAGCCGCCGCCGACCTCATGGCGCCCGGCTGCCGATTCCTGGTAGATCCGCGGGCGGTGCTGCCGCAGCAAGCCTGCCGCCGTGTGCACCAGCAGGCCGCCGTGCTCGTCGATGGCGAGGCGATCCGCACCCTCGATCTCCACAACGATCCGGCGCGGATCCGCGCCGGGCGCGACCACGAAGTCATACTCAAGGCCGGCTTCGGCGCCGTAGAAGATCACGTCGATGCCGGGATAGAGCTCGGCCAGCCGGACACGGCGAAACCGAGGCACGCCCACGCGCCACTCCCCTGGGTCACTGCCAAGCAAGTAGTGGCTGACCCCCGAGATCGGCTCCAGCCCTTCCACCCGCGCCGGCGATGCCGCTCCCGCGAACGCCAAACGGACGGCGGCGCTTCGCGCCGGCCCATCCAGCCGGAGGACAGCGGCGCGATCGGTCAGGAACAATGTCAGCCCCCGCCCGCGCGCCAAAAATCGCACGCCGGCGCTGGTCTGGCCGGCGTTGGCCTCGAAGCTGATTGGCGGCGCCCCGAAGACCGAGGGCAACCCGGCGGCCGCCACCGCCATTGTGAGTAGTCTCAACCGCATTGTCCGCCTGCCCTCCCGGTAGATCGTCAGGCGGACACCTTAGCTTTACGGCTACTCGCACCGATTCTCGCCGTCCGCCGACCGCAGAATCACAGATTCCGCCCATGCCGGCCGGCAACGACTGAAAATTGTCTGGAAATATCGCGCTGATCGTCTTGACAGTTCTACCGAACAGGGATAGAATCGAGGCCACGAAGCAAGTGTGCGGATGGAAATGGCGCGGGTCGGGACTATCCGGCCCCGCCGGTTTTCGGGGGCGAAATGACAAGGGGAAGACCCCATATCAGCGGAGGTGAGGCAATGCGAGATGTAAAGCGAACTTCTTTGTTGGCGTTGCTGGTGCTATGTGTCGCTATTCCGGCGGTGGCGCAACGCGACCTCGGAACCATCGTTGGGACGGTGACGGACCCGAGTGGCGGCGTGATCCCGGGCGCAACGGTGACAATCACGGAAGACGCAACCGGTCTTAGCTATCAAGTTCAGACCGACGCCAACGGAGGCTATATCCGTCCCGCCCTCCGGCCCGGAACCTACACCGTTCAGGTGGAGGCCCCGGGTTTCAAAATCGGGGTCCAAAGGAACGTTTTGCTGACCGCGGGCGATCGCATCCAGGCGAACGTGACGCTGCAAGTCGGCGAGGTCACCGAATCGGTCGAGGTTTCGGCCGCCCCGCCGGCTCTTCAGACAGAAAGCACGATAATCGGCCAGACCATCCAGGCCAAGGCCACCAGCGAACTGCCGCTGGGCGGCCAGCGGAAATTCACCTTCCTGGCCCGCTTGTCGCCCGCCGTGGTGCCCGGGGAGCCGGGTGCGCGTGACGCCGCCGGCGGCGCATTCTCGGCCAATGGCGTCCGCTCCAACGGCCAGAACAACTTTCTGTTGAACGGCGTAGACAATAACGTAAACGTCATTGACTTCATTAACCAGACAGCCTACGTAGTCGGTCCGTCGGTCGAAGCCATCGGCGAGCTCAAGATCATGACGAACGGCTACAACGCCGAGTACGGCCGGGGCGCTGGAGGGGTTATCAACGTGACGCTGAAGTCGGGCACGAACGACTTCCACGGCGTTATCTTCGAGAACCTTCAAAACGACAAGCTTGACGCCAACAAGTGGGAGAACAACCGCGCCGGCAAGGACCGCGGGCCGTTCAAGCAGAACCAGTTCGGCGCCGCCGTGGGTGGCCGGATCATTAAAGACAGGCTCTTTTGGTTTGCCGACTATCAGGGCACCCGCATCCGTTCCACCGGTGGCGCCGTGCCGGGGCTTGGCAATACTTTCACCCGGACCATTCCGTGGCCGGAATTCAAGAGTGGCGACTTTTCGCGTCTGTTGACGGGAGGCACGGCAGGCACGAACGCGTTGGGCAACCCGGTGGCCGAAGGGGGCATCTACGATCCGCTGACGGAGCGGATCATCGGCGGCAGCCGGGTGCGCGAGATATTCCCCGGCAACCGGATTCCGCAGAGCCGATTTGACCCGGCCGCCTTCAAACTGATTAACCAATATCCGGCCCCGAATCAAAACCTTGCTGACAGGCGACCGAGCAATAACTTCATTGTCGTAACCTCCGGCCGGCAGCAGAACGATCAGGGGGATGTTCGAATCGACTACCGGCTGTCCGATGACGACATGCTTTTCGGCAGCCTGAGCTGGTCTGAGGAGTCGAAGTTCCAGACTCCGCCCCTTCCGGGCTTGCTGGATGCCGGCGGTTTTGCGGGCGAGACCGAGCAGAACCAGAGCCGGAACGCCATGATTAGCTGGACCCGGGTCTGGTCTCCGTCGGTGATCACGGAGACCCGCTTGGCCTACAGCCGTCTGGTCACTCAGCGCACCCAGGCGAACTCCACCGCGGATGCTTTTTCCGAAGTCGGCATCGGCGGCATCAACCCGCTGTCCTGGTTCGGCTCCAATGGCGGCCTGCCGAGCATTGTTCTGGAGAACTACTCCACGGTCGGTGGTTCCGAGTGGCTGCCGACGCTCGAGTACAACAACGTTTGGGATTTCATCTTCAACATGTCGATGCAGAGGGGCCCTCACGCCATGAAGTGGGGCTTCGAGTACCGTCCTATCGGATTCCCGTTCTTCCAGGTGCCCTCACCGCGCGGCAGAATCGAGTTCAATGACGAATGGACATCCGCCGGAACCGGCTTTGCCGGGCGGACGGGGGACGCGATCGCTACTTGGCTGCTGGGAAATCCGACCGGCACAACGCGCATCACGACCGCGAACTTCATCTCCTCGCAGAAGGTCGCCTACGCCGGATACTTCCAGGATGACTGGAAGATCACTCCGAAGCTGACCCTGAACCTGGGCGTTCGCTACGAGTTGTTCTCGCCCATCGGCGAGAAGTTCGGCCGTCAATCCGGCTTCGAATACGCCAAGGACATCCGCCCGGAGATCACTCTTGTCATCCCGAAGGGGCCGAACCAGGATGCTCCGCTGCCGCCGAACTTTGCCACCCAGTTCCCCAATGTCGCTGTGGAGCGCGGCGTGGTGGACAAGTACATGATTGAGTGGGACAAGAACAACTTCTCGCCGCGCATCGGCATCGCCTGGTCGGCTGCGAATCGGCTCGTGTTGCGGGCCGGTTACGGCATCTTTTATGGAGGAGAAGAAAACGAAGGTGGCGACCCGAACCGCGGCGAATCTCTGCCCTTCAACCAGGAAGCCCAATTGATTGCCCCAAGCAATTTCGACCAGAATCCGTTTATCCGAACCTTCTCCGACGGCTTCCCGCTCGACTCCTTCACCTTGCCGGCGCCGATCCGATTCCGAACGCCCGCGTGGAACTTCCGGACGCCGCTGGTGCACAAATGGAACTTCGCGATTCAACGGGAGTTGGGATGGAACACGGTCGCTGAAGTCTCCTATATCGGCTCGAAGGGTCAGAACCTGCTGGTGCTGTGGAACGCCAACAGCCCCGTGAATCACCCCGATCCTGGCGCTCCCCGGGTTGCACGGCTCATCTATCCTCTCGACGCCAGCATTACCGAGGCGGCGACGTTCGGCCGCAGTAACTACCACGCTCTGAACGGGAAGCTGGAAAAGCGCTTTTCCAATGGCCTCGACTTCCTGGTCGCCTACACATGGGGCCACGCCCTGACGGACGTCGGCACCACTCTGACCGGCGGGGGACGGATCCGCGACATCCGGAACATCTCCAAGTCCGGTTACGCCAACGCCAATTTCGACGTCCGACACCGGTTCACCACGAGCTTCATGTACGAGCTGCCGTTTGGGCGGGGGAGGGCGTTCGGTTCCGGATGGAGCCCCACCACCGATCTGCTGCTGGGCGGCTGGCAGATCAACGGCATCCTGACACTGCTCACCGGATTTCCCCGGAGCATCGCCTCCAGTTTCGGAAGCGCCGCCTGCAACGCGATCAATCCGGACGTCGTCCCTGGCAAGAGCCCGAGCAACCCCCCTCCCGGCGGGCGGACGCCGGATCAGTGGTTCGACACATCGGCAGTCACGAACCCGGCGCTGGGCACGTGCGGCAATCTCGGCTCGATGGCCATCTTCGCACCGGGGACCCGAAACCTGGACTTCTCGGTTTTCAAACGGTTCCGGTTTACCGAGCGTTACGCGCTGACTTTTCGGACCGAGTTCTTTAATCTTTCGAACACCCCGCAGTTCGATCCGCAGCAAATGTCGTTGACACAGGGGGCCGGCGGATTCGGCCGCATCAATGGCACGATCTCCGGCACCGAGCGACACATCCAGTTCGCGCTAAGGTTCGAGTTTTAAAAAACAAGCTCGCCTTCGCTTCGTCCTCCGTTACCCCCGGGGAGGAGGTCGGTACCGTTTGGATAGACTAGGAGCAGGGAAGTGCTGCTCATCTTTCTCCTCCTGGGTGTCGCTGTCACAGCGGTCGGCCAGCAGCTACACCGTGCTGAGCCCCTTCTCCGCGAGGGGTTGCTAGCGCTTGATCGGAACGACCTCGAGACCGCCCGCCTCCGGTTAGAAAAGGCCTCGTCGCTTGTCCCCCAGGAACCCCGCGTCTGGCTCGGCTTGGCGCAGACGTATCTGAAGTCCGGCCGGAGAGAGCACGCGGAGAATGCTGTTCAGAAGGCGATCCGTTGGGGTTCGGACGACCCGGCCATTCAGCACGGGCTGGCCCTTTACTTCGGCTCCAGCGGCGAGTGGGAAAAGGCCGCCGAGTTCGAGGCGAAGTTCGCCGAGACGGCTGGCGGCCCCGAGGCGGCCGCCCGGGCGGCTGCGCTGTACTTGCAGGCGCAGAAACCGGAGCAGGCTATCGCCGTCGCGCGCCAGGCCCTGGAGAGAGAGAACCGGCCCGAGTTACGGAACGTGCTCGGCAGAGCGTACGAAGCGGCCGGCCAGTCCGATAAGGCCGTCATCGAGCTGCAAGAGGCGATCCGGCTCAATCCGTACGAAGAGGCATATTACTTCGACCTCGCCCAGATGCTGATGGCGCACCACAGCTTCGACGTCGCTATTGAAGTGCTGGAATCGTCCAAGCGGATCATCGCTAAGAGTCCGCAGCTCGAGCTGGCGCTTGGTGTCGCTTACTATGGCCAGCGGCGTTTCAGCGACGCCGTCGAGTCGTTTCTCAGGACCATCGACCTGGCGCCCGACATCGAGCAGCCCTATCTGTTCCTGGCGCGAATCCTAGACGACGCACGGGGTCGGATCGACGAAGTGCTCAGACGCTTCGAAGCCTACCGGCAAGCGCATCCGGACAGCGCCCTGGGCCCCTTCCTGGTCGCCAAAGCTCTGATGGTCCAGCTCCCGCCCAGCGGCTATCCCGGCGAGGCGCAGCGGGCTGAAGACCTGCTGCGGCTGTCGCTCGGGCGCAACGCCGAGAGCTGGGAAACCCACTACCTTCTGGGCTCGCTGCTAGAGCGGAAGGGCGAAGTGGCGGAGGCGGAGGCGGTGTTGAAGCGCGCCATCGAACTGAGCCCGGCCAATCCCGCGCCGCACCTGCCGCTGGCGAAGGTGTACTTGCGAATGGGCCGCAAGCAGGACGCAGCGCGCGAACGCGACCTTTTCAAGGAACTCACGCAAAAGGAGGAGTTCGCCGTCCAAGAGCGGGCGGCGAACCTCAGACGCTTGAAGCTGCGAGTGGAGTGATGCCATCGCGACGCGAGTTCCTGGCCAGCCTCGCCGCCGGTTTCCTCGCCTCGAGGACACACGCCTCCTCGCCCTTTCCCGTGGAGTTCCGGGAGCAGCCTCCCTACACTGCCCTCATGGCCTTCGCCGAGCCGGGCCTCGACCAGTTCCCGGGGGAAAAGACCGCGATGGAGATCGAAGCGCGCCTGGCGGCGGCGGTGCGAGACGGCAAGCTGCCCCTGGCCGCCGGTTGCCGGGGAGCCTCTCCCGCCCCGCGCGAGTATGAGGACATCGGTCCCGGCGTGGCGAAGGCGGTGTTCGGCGGTCAGGACGATCTCGCCTCCGGCTGGAGGAAATGGCGGGAGTCGCTGGGGACGGTCCGCAGCGCGCGCTTCTACTTTCTGCCGGGCGACAGGATCCGCTACGACATCCGGAGCAGGAAGCAGGGGCGTATCGAACACCGGGTGGGCTACTGGAAGCAAACCTGGAACGACGGCCTGATCACGAGCTTTGAACCCGTCGAGGAAGTGCTGAGCTACGCTGACAGGCCATGGTTCCGCGACGTCACCGGGTATGTCTTCCAACGCGAACCGTCATTTCATGACCAGTTGGCGCGGGGCGTGCCGTACTGGCGGTCGTGCCTCGACCCCGCTTGTGGAATCGATCTCTACGGCGAGAACGGAATCGCGGTGGCCGACATTGACCAGGACGGCGAGGATGAGATCTACGTCTGCCAGCCCGGCGGCCTGCCGAATCGGCTGTACAAGAGCGACGGGAAGGGCCGCTTTCGGGACATCTCCGGCAGCGCGGGAGTCGATGTGCTGGACGACACGGCCGGCGCGCTCTTCGTCGATCTCCGCAACTCGGGCTCTCAGGATCTGGTCGTCGTCTTTTCCCACGGGCCGCTTCTTTACCTGAATGACGGCAAGGGCCGGTTCCAGCCCGTCCCTGGAGCATTCCGGTTCCGGACGGAGCCTCGCGGCTCGTTCACCAGCGTGGCGGCGGCGGATTTCGACCGCGACGGCCGCCTGGATCTGTACTTTTGCTGCTACCTCTTCTATCAGAGCGAGGCCCAGTACCAATATCCGGCGCCTTACCACGACGCGCGGAACGGGCCTCCGAACTTCCTTTTCCGGAACCGCCTGGATGAGGAGCCGGGCTATTTCGAGGACGTGACGTCCGAAGTCGGCATGGACCACAACAACGTCCACTACAGCTTCTCGGCCACGTGGTGTGATTATAATTGCGACGGCTGGCCCGACCTGTACGTGACGAACGATTTCGGCCGCAATAACCTCTACCGCAACACGAAGGGCCGCTTCCGCGATGTCGCCGAGGAGGCCGGGGTGGTGGATCTCGGACCGGGCATGAGCTCGTCCTGGCTGGACTACGACGGCGACGGGCGGCCCGATCTGCTCGTATCGAACATGTGGAGCGCTTGCGGCCAGCGCATCGTCAACGACCCCGCCTTTGGCGTGGTCAAGCAGGATCCGTCGCTGCTGGCCGCCTACCAGCGCCACGTCAAAGGCAACTCGCTTTATCACAATAACGGCGACGGGACATTCACCTACGTCGGTGATTCGGAAGGCGTTGAAATCGTCCCGTGGTCCTGGTCCTGCGACGGCTGCGATTTCGACAATGACGGCACGCCGGAGATCTACATCGCCTGCGGGATGCTGACCAATAACAGCCGGACCGATCTGATGAGCTTCTTTTACCGTCACGTGGTCGGGAACTCGCCGGTACAGCCCGAGGCGGAGCCGGCGTACGAGCGCGGCTGGGACGCGATCAACCAGTTGGTCCGCCAGGAATATAGCTGGGCGGGCGCCGAGCCCAATGTCTTTTTTGTCCGTCGGGCCGGCCGCTTCTGGGACTTTTCGGGTGTGAGCGGCATCGACCGGGCCGACGACAGCCGCGCATTCGCCTTCACGGACATCGATGGGGACGGAAATCTGGACCTCGTGCTCAAAAGCCGGCTGGGACCTCAGGTGCGTGTGTTTCAGAATGCCTGCGGCGCCTCGAGGAAAGCGCTGGTCTTGTCGCTGCGAGGAACGAAATCGAACCGGGACGCCATCGGAGCGCGGGTCGAGGTGGACGGGCAGTTGAAATGGCTGGCGGCGGGCTCGGCGTATCTTTCCCAGCACACCAAGCGGCTGCACTTCGGTCTTGGAGACCGCGAGCGAGCCGAAACGGTGCGGATCTACTGGCCATCGGGCGAAGTGCAGGACTTGCCTCCCTTGGCGGCGGGTTTTCTTTACGAGATTACCGAGGGAAGCTCTGAGATCCGGTCGCACACGCTGCGGGCTAGGACAGAGTGGCCCGAGGATGTGGCTTTCGCCGTGGACAACCGGGCCCGCCTGCAAACCGCATGGCTGTGGGAAGCGGTGCCGCTTCCTGAAAACAGGCGCGGGCCGGCTCTCTTCGTCGCTCACGCGGGTGAGCCGCTGCCCGCTCTGCCTGTGCCGGTCGAATCGCTGGACCTGCGGCAGGCGCCGGCGGACCTGGTGGCGGCGTATGCGGTCCTCCGGCGGTACCTGTTCGATTACCGTGCGGACTTGGAGACGCCGCTGTGGCTGCTAATCGACGGCGAGAGCCGCGTGCGCAAGATCTATGCGGAAGCGCCGGAGGCGGCCACGGCCCAAGCCGACCTGCGGTCGCTCGGCGGACCGCTGCCGGAACCGCGCGGAGTGCCGTTCGACGGCTACTTCGCGGGCCGGCCCCGCCGCGATTACTACAAGTTCGGCGGCGCCCTCCTCCAGGCGGGCTATGGCGAACGGGCGTTGCCGTACCTGGAAGAGGGGCTCCGGCGCGCCCCAAACAACGCCAAGGTGTGGTTTGCCGTCGGCCGCATTCATTTGCAGGCCAAGCGCCTGGCCCAGGCCCGCGAGGCCCTCGAGAGGGCGTCGGAACTGAATCCGAAGCTGCCCGAGATCTGGAACGAGCTGGGGGGAGTGGAGACCGAAGCGGGCCGCCACGAGGAGGCACTGCGGTACTACGAAAAGGCGCTCGCTTTGGGGCCCGATCTTCCTTATGCGCTGGTCAATGCCGCCCGCGCCCAAAGCCAACTGGGCCGAGCAGCCGAGGCTGAGCGGCTGTACCGCCGGGCCCTGGAGGTCGATCCGGGCGACAGCGAGGTTCACAACAGCCTGGGGATTCTACTGGCAAAACAGGGACGGGCCGACGAGGCGCGCCGGCAGTTCGAAGCCGCGATCGCGATCCGGCGCGACAACTCCTCGGCGATCAATAACCTCGGTGTGTTGTACATGAATCTGCGGCGGCCGCAGGAGGCAATCGCCGCCTTCGAATACGGCATCCAGGTTGCGCCCGACGACGAGACGCTGTACATGAACCTGGCGCGGGTCCACCTTGCCCTTGGCAATCAGGACAAAGCACGGGATGTGCTCGAACGATTGCGCGAGCGGCGGCCGGACAGTGCGCTGGCGCGGAGGGCGCTGGAGGAACTGAATAACCGATGATGTGTTGGATTCCACTATTGTTGTTTTGGGCTTGGCAGCAGCAGCCAACCCCGGACACTAAGGAGGAGACAGTGCGGAGGCTGATCGAGGAGATCGACCGGTCCGGGCGCGTGCTCGAGATCGCAACGCCGCCCGCGGAGCGCCTCGAGCCGGGGCCGGCGGTGGCGCCGGGCGAGCCGCCGCTGCTGGCGTTCCGGTACTTCGAAGGCCAGGAGAAGCACCGCTTCGGTAAACTCGATCTGGTGATGGACGATGCGGGCCATTAAGTTGTTGGCGGTATTAGCGCTGCCGGCGTTTCCGCAGCAAGATCCCCTGGTGGCCGGGCTGGAGCAGTTCCGCCGCGGCGAGTACCTGGCGGCCGAGGCCAGCTTCGAGAAAGCCCTGGCCCGCGGGAACGATCCCCGGGCCCGCACGTTTCTCGCGCTCTCCCGCGCGGCCACCGGGCGCTGCGAGCAGGTGCAAGAAGAGTTGCTCCGCGAGTTCGCCACCAACGCCGAGCCGGTGCTCAGCCGGCTGGCGGGCCTGGGCGCCGTGCAGTGCCGGCTCGCCCGTGATGAGTACAACCTGGCCCTTCCTGTGCTCGCCAAGCTGCGGGAACGCCATCCCGACGACGAGGATGTGCTCTACCTCACCGCCAGGCTGCACATGAGAGCCTGGAACGAGACCATTCGTGAAATGTTCCGGAAGACGCCCGCATCATGGCGGGTGAACCAGATCTCGGCCGAGATCTTCGAGATCCAGCACAAATACAAAGAGGCGGCCGCTGAGTACCGCAAGGCGATTGAAAAGAACCCCGCGGCCGTAAATCTGCACTACCGGCTGGCGCGCGCCATCCTGATGGAGTCGCACGAGCCGGCGGCGCTGGAAGAGGCCCGGCAGGAGTTCGAAAAAGAACTCGAGCTGAATCCGAACGACGCGGTCGCCCACTATCAGGTCGGGCAGATCCTGCTGGCTCAGCAGAAGCGGGAA
>FWPU01000866.1_pt1 | contig 95702 bp, 77 predicted proteins | sample 2228361 | NCBI WGS metagenome assembly FWPU01 (sample SAMEA103939777, study PRJEB20133) | metagenome | reverse complement strand
GGAAGGTATTTATCCCTGCGGCCAGGCGGTGGGCCGCATCCATGATATCCCCTCAGTCCCAGAACTGATGAAGAGGATCGTGCAGGAGGCCCTCGAAACCAAAGACAGACTCCAGCGCATCTTGTCATAGGACAAAGATGGTGTACATACCAGCTAAGTTTTTCAGAGATGGAATGCCTTTGACCCCAAAGGGTTGTCCTCTGTAGTGGGGGAGACGATCCCGAATTGCCTATAACTACATCTGACTGGCGGGGTTTTTTCTGCCTAGGCCGAAGCAACAACATCTGCTTTTTGTCCCTGGGCATTGGGGGGCAGAAATAGCTAGAGGGGCCAAGATTACCTTCATTGGTGCAAAAAAGCTTCCCAGGAGGTCATGCTTTAGGTTTGTGGACCCCTCATAAGGCCAAAGGACACAGCTCAGGAAAATCGGCCCTGCCCTTTGGCGCAGATGACCTGAGATTGCTTTTGTAGGCTATTTTTTCTCTTTTACAAGGATACTGGTCACATCCTGAATTTCAAGGCCTACATGGGGGCGCTGCACTTTGACCCAGAGCTTCGAGGCTTGCAGGTCTTTAGCTCCGTCGAAGATGAAATAGGCTTCCCACAAATCGCGTTTCTCTTTTCCCGACAATTTCCTGGGCTTACCGCTGGTGCCGGAAGCATTGGGCATGGAGTATTCTTGGGCCATATTCTTGTAGAAGGATGTGACCTTTTGAAAGGAGTCAGCGGTGGTATAGATAGTCGCCTTGGCATCTTTCTCTTTGGCTTGCTGCAACATCTCGTTTGCAGATTTTGTGGCCTTCTCGTCCAACTTGGCGCCAGGATATAACTTGAATTCCGAGGCATTGGTGGCCGAAGAAAAAAATAGTCCAAGGAAAAAAACTATGATTGGCATTGCCTTCTTCATTATTTTCCCTCCCTGGTATTTGTCTTGCCGCTTCAATATGCCGTTTGTAGCCTCATCCTCTCAGGGATCATTCATACCCTGTGCCACTTGAAGGGGTTTGTGATGTTGCAAGAGGAAAATCCCCTCTGACCAACCAGAGGAGGGACCATGATGTACAAGAGGCTGAAAGTGGAAGTTCTAAGTGGAGCTGATGGGGATCGAACCCACGACCTCGTGAATGCCATTCACGCGCTCTCCCAGCTGAGCTACAGCCCCACAGATAAATAGTATTATAGTTGCCTTCAAAATGGGCAGTCAAGCTTCCCCTCCCGGATCCTGTTTGCCAGATGCTTGAGTGCTTCATGGGCAAAAAAGATCTTTCCCTTCCAGAACATTGCCAATCAAGACCACCCAATACAATTACCACCTCACCCATGGCCTTCCAGTCAAGGCGCACCAAAAAGTTATCATAGCCCGCAAGAGCCCGGGAATTAGCCCCTTTTTGGCGCGTGCAGCACCCCAGGCGAGCTGCCCAAGAAAACATTTGACCCCCATCGTAAAAGAGAACTGAAGCCTGCACTGTTCACAAGTAATCGACAATGCAGGCCAACCTCACAATCTCTTTATTTACCCTGTGCCTCCTTGAGTTGCTTGAAACGGGTCTTGATCTTCTCCAATTTCTCCTGATTAGTGAACAGATCGTACGCTGTAAGAGCTACCACCTTGGCGGCCATTACTGCGCCCTTCCAGCCCTCCTCTGAGCCCGCCGCCTCCCTGAAAGCATCTGAGTGGAGCGCGGTTCCCATAGGTGCCACCTTGAACCAGACGTTCACAGTAGGGAATGAGTAGCCCACATTTCCAAGGTCTGAAGAAGCAAACTCGGAGAACTCTAGAATCTGGTCCTTGGGAATCCCGATCTTCTGCATCTGGGCCAACACCGTTTCCACGAACTCTGGGACCACCACTGGAGCATTCAGGGAAGTCCTTGGCTCTTTGAATTCCAGTTTGGCCCCAGTGGCCAGCTCCCCGGCTTTGGCACAGTTGACCACCCTCGCATAAACCTGTTCCATGTTGGCCGTGTCCAGAGCCCTGACCGCGAATTCAGCCTCGGCCAGCTCCGGCACTATGTTTACTGCATCGCCCCCCTTCTTTACTATTCCGTGGATCCGAACGTCCTGTGTTACATGCTCCCTTAGCATATCCGTTGCATTGAAGGTCAGTAGCACCGCATCCAGTGCACTTATTCCCTTGTGAGGCGCCGCAGCAGCATGGGATGCCTTGCCTTTGAAGGTGAAAAGAGCTCTTTTCATGGCCAGAAGTCTTTGATCCACGCTCCACCTGTCCGCCCCGTGAGTTATGAGAACCGCATCTGTACCCTGGAAATGACCCCCCTCCAATAAAGCTATTTTTCCGCCTCCCAAGGATCCCCTCTCCTCGTCGGGGGTACCTATGACCATCAGCTTTCCTGGCAACTCCTTCATCTGTTTGGCTAGTCCTGCAGCAGCCAGCAAACCAGACCCAGCAATAAGGTTGTGACCGCAGGCGTGGCCGTTTTTAAGCGCATCATATTCCAACATTATTGTTATGGTTGGGCCAGGACCCTTCCCCATTATCTCTGCCTTGAAGGCTGTCTTGGCGACTCCTTCTTCCACGAGGTCCGCTGCAACCGAAAGATCCCCTGTCACCTTGAATCCAAGTTTTGTAAGCTCCTCCTTCAGAAGTGCCGAACTCTTAAATTCCTGCCTACCCAACTCCTTGAATTCGAAGATTTTGTCTGAAACCGCTTTGCAACCAGAAGAAGCTTCATCTATTGCCTCGAGAAGTCTCTTGGTATCGGCCAAGGCCGTGCCAAAGAAGACAAGCCCGACGCAAACAAAAAGAGCCAACCCAACCCCTGCCAATCCAACCAGTTTATTCTTTCTCATCTTTCCACCCTCCCATGCAAGTAGAATCACAAACAAACGCAGAGGGAACACCATCCAACAGATGCAGTGCTGGGGATTATCTATCCACACCCAACCAAGCTCGTCAAGGGAGTGTAACTGATAATAGCATAGGGGCACCTTGGTTCTGGCCTGCATTCAACTGCAACCCAGCACCTGGCAGGGACCGTTTTCAGACGGGGCGTTTGTGTTCCTTTCTCGTCACTCCCGATATACCAAAGAGAGGACACAGAGAAAACCGAAATATTTCCCCATAAACCAACTCAGAATAATTCCCAATCACTTCTTCTTGGAGATTCCATCAAGTGAGACCACTTGAGCCATGCAAGAGCCGATCCAAGGAAGCTTTAACTCATCCTGGTCCAACCTTATTTCATGAGGTAATGCACAAATCAATTCGTAAGGCCACACCACTCTTTTTTTCTGCAATAACGTTACACTGAGCCCGTGTCAGCCTCAATACTGTTGCTTCTCTGAACCCAAGATCTCTGGCTGGTGTGCTTCTCCTATTTCCTTCTTCATGACCCCTGGGCAGTCCTTTAGCCAAGACCGAAGCGATTTAACGATGTTGCCTTGAAATGGGATCTAGCTCTCCTCTTTTGAACAGAATAGATAAAGCCAACCAGTGCGAGCCCGAGTAGATCCGTCACCAAACCCGGCTTTAGCAAGCACAGGGATCCAGCAGCCAGCAAAACGGACTCATACCAGCGTGAGCGATCGCCGAAAAAGCCCATAGCCGCGCCTGCCATGGCCATGACTCCAAGGGCTGAGACCACAGTGTTCCATGCGATTTCGATCACTGATCCCGAAAGCAGAAGGGAGGGCATGTACACAAGCAAGAAGGGAGTTATAAAACCTGATAGCCCATTCTTACCGCCAGCCATCCAGTGGGAAGCCATTTTGATCTGGCAATTGCCACTGCTGCATAGGTCGCAGCGCAAACAGGCGGTGTGATGGCGGATATTATGGCAAAATAAAATATGAATAGATGGGCTGCCATAGGCTCCACACCAAGCTTAATGAGCGCTGGGCCAGCAACCGAGGCCGCGAGCACATAAGCTGCGGTGGTGGGAAGGCCCATCCCGAGGATCAAGCACACGATCATTGTTAGAAATAACGCGAGAAACTTCAATCCTCCACTTAGCCCCAGGACCATCTCGGTCAACTTAATGCCCAATCCCGATAGGTTCACCATCCCTATAACAACTTGCGCGCAGGCGCAAAGGGCTGCTATGAGCACTATAGACTTCCCTCCGGCCTCGAGGGCCACGAGTAAGTTCCAAAGCCTTCTTTTCAGTTCCGCAAAGGTCCTCGAGCTGAGCAAGTAGAGCCCGGCAGAAGCTGCAATAGCCCAAAGCACTGAGGTGGTAGGATCGTATCCGGCTGCCATGAGATAAATAAGGACCGAGACGGGGACAAAAAGGCAGGCGCTCCTGGGAAGCGTCTCTCTCATGGAGGGGATAACCTCCTTGGGAAGGCGCTTTAGGTCTAACTTCCTAGCTACGAAGTGGACGGAAGATGCTACACCCAAGTAGTAAAGAAGGGCAGGGATTGCAGCTGCTGCTGCCACCTTAAGGTAAGGCACACCAAGAAACTCGGCCATGATAAATGCGCCTGCACCCATCACCGGTGGCATTAGCTGACCACCTGTGGAGGCCGTGGCTTCAACGGCAGCCGCGAACTCCGGTTTGTATCCCAGTTTTTTCATAAGGGGTATGTTGAAGACACCATCGACCACAACGTTGGCTACGGCGCTTCCCGAGATGGTTCCGAAAAGTGAGCTGGAAATGCAGCTTACTTTGGCTGGACCTCCATAGGACCTTCCGGCTATAGCCTTTGCTAGATCTACGAATATCTCTCCTCCTCCGGTGTAGAAGAGCACCGAGCCAAAGATCAGAAAACCAGCCATGATGGTTGCAGACACGCCTGTGACTGTTCCCCAAATACCCGATGTAGACAGGTAAAGGGTTTCGGTTATGTACTCCAGGCTGAACCCCCTGTGGGCTATAGCATCGGGGAGATTGGGCCCCAGATAAGCGTAAAGGATCGTCACCACAGCTATGGCGGGTAGTATCCAGCTAAGCACCCTACGGGTCATCTCCAATACCAAAATCGTAGCAAGTATCCCAAAAATTAAATCCCAGCTACTGGAAACTCCTGGGTTCATAATGATTCGATCGTAATTCAGCGCTGCGTGGAGACACACCACAAATCCCAGACTCATGGCAGCAAGATCTATGAGCGAGAAACGATCTTTGGGTGACCTGTGCGTGGCCGGATACATGAAGAAGGCCAGTAGCATGGCAAAGCCCACATGAACGCTTCTTTGTATCAGATCGGGAAAAGCCCCAAACACCCCCGTATAAAGCTGGAACAGAGCCAGGACCACCGCCAGTGCGGAAGCGGCCTTGGCCATCGCTCCTTTCAGGGTCCTGGCCTCGGCCTGCTCCCGGTCCTTCACCTTCACCTGCTCGGGTGCGATGTGAGTGAAGTCACATATGGCTCCCCGATCCGAACATTCCACCATGTCCTATCTCCTCATTTAGGGATGAGGTTGTCGGGGACATTCAAACCGGCTTCTTTGTAATACCTGATGGCTCCTGGATGAAGAGGAACTGTGCAGGTTTCAAGAGTGAGTCGCGGCAAGTCTGTTTCCTTGATAGAGGGATAGGCAGCCACTTGGTCGGGAAAATGTTCGTGCACGGCCTTAACCATCTTGTAAACTAGATTTTCGGGCAAATCCTTCTTGGCCACCACCCCAATAAGCATGGCGAAGGTCTTGTAAGCCGGGGAGTCCTTGTAAATGCCTGCAGGGATTGAGATAGGACTAAGGTAAGGATATTTGGCCTGCACCTTGGCAATGTCCTGGTCCGTGAAACCTATTAACCGAATGGGGGTGAAGGTCGCTATGTCCAAGGTAGAAGCATCCAGTGACTTTACTCCGGCACCTGATTTGACGTAGCCAACGATTCGGTTGTCCTTTATTGCTGCTACGGTGTCATCGGTCCCACCTCTGTAAAAGTTCGGTTTTACCTCCAAAGCATCAAGTATCGCCTCCACTGTTTTTTCAGTCGCAGATCCCCTCATTCCAGGATTAAAGTTTTTGCCTGTTAAGTCGTAAACCGTTTTTACACCGCTGTCCTCGCGGACCACAAAATTCTGGGGTGCTGGCTGATAGACCCAAAGAACGTACTGATCCTTGATGGCTTTCCCATCCCACGGACCCATCCCGTGGTAGGCCTGATACTGAAGATGAATCGTTGTCATCCCAAGATCCAGGTCACCTTTCTTTATCCGGTTTATATTGTCTACCGATGCACCGGTCTCTACCACGGATATGTTCACCTCCGGGACATTTGCATTAATTATTTTGGCCACCGCTACAAAGTAGGCGTAATGGCTAGAAGAAGATTGAGTGGCTCCCATGGCGAGCTGTTTCTTTGAAGCGGCAATACCCTCTGGAACTCGGCACCAAATCATGATCCCCAACACAATGGCCAGTGAAACTCTTAGAAAACCCTTTAGACAGTTCATGGTTTCTCTCCTTTCCTCTCTTGTGGTTTTAGGACTTGAGAGACTGGCTCCGGGACTCCCTAAAGCCCAGGAGGGATGACACCTCCTGGCAAGCCTTTAAGAGAATGGGACAAAAGACCTTTAAAGCCTTTTCCTTCGAATGTCGCACCAGAGGAAAAGAGACGTTCATGGCTGCAACGGCTTTCCCCGTGTGGTCGCGCAAAGGTCCGGCCACTGCAAACAGCCCATCTTCAAGCTCCTCATTGTTGAGGGCGAAGCCTCTTTCTCTGACTGTTTCCAGTTCGATCTGAAAAGACTCCTTATCGGTTATCGTTTTGGCGGTTCTCCTCTCGAAATTGAGCTGTCCAAGGATTCGTTCCACCTCTTCATTGGGTTGGAACGCCAAGATGGCCTTACCCATGGAGGAGCAGTGGGCCGGAAGACGCGAGCCAACCCTGAGACTCGACTCCATTATATGGGCTGACTGCAGCCTTTCCACGAACACAACATCAGTGCCCATAAGCATTCCTAAGTTTACTGTGGCCCCTGTCTTCTCCCTCAGGTCCCTCATGTAGGGCAAGGCAACCTCCCTGACCCCCTGGCTGCCCAGTCCTGCAAGGCCAACGAGAATCGTTTTGGGCCCCAACCAATAACTCTTGGCATCCGGGTCTCTCACCAGGAAACCCGCATGGGTCAGGGTCTTGAGAACCCTGAAACAAGAGGTTTTCTTGATCCCGGACATCTGCGCCAAGAGCTCCAACTTGGCTGGGGAGCCTTTTTTGGATAGCAACTCCAGTATCATGAGTCCCTTTTCTAGGGATTGGAGGCGGTCCCTGTCGCTCAAAGAAATACCTCTCAGTTTGCCAGGGATGTCTTCATCATGCTGACCACCTCTTCCATTGTTCGTCCCACCAACACACCGGCTTCTTTGAGGGCCCTGATTTTGCTCTCTATTGTCCCGGTTGAACGGTCTATAATGGCGCCTGCGTGCCCTACTCTTTGCCCCTCGGGAGCCGTATGACCTGCCAAATACGCAAAGACCGGTTTTTTTACCTTCCCTCTAGATACTAATTCCCCGGCCTCTTCTTCCATGGATCCGCCGATTTCTCCTATTAGCAGTACAGCTCTTGTTCCCGGATCCTTCTCAAAAAGCTCCAGGGCTTGGGCGAACCGCAGTCCCACTATCCGGTCACCCCCTACTCCTATCACCGTGCTTTGTCCTAAGCCTGCCCTCGTGAGTCGGAAGACCAACTCGTAGGTCAAGGTTCCACTTCTTGAAGCCACCCCAACCCATCCTTCTTGGAAATAAGCAGAAGGGACAAATCCCAGTTTGGCTCTCTCGGGGGGTGATATCATTCCTGGAGTGTTGGGACCTATAACCGTGGCTCCCCTCTGCCTGGCTTGCTGGATCACTTCCATGGCATCGTGAAGGGGAACATGTTCAGCATGAATCACCAAGAGCCCGACACCATTTTGGAGAGCCTCCAATGCAGCCTCTTTAACCCTTGGGGCTGGGATGAAAAGCACTGAAGCATCCACCGGGTGGTTTCTGCAGGCCTCCTCCACGGAATCGTAGACCGGAATCCCTTCCACACTTTCGCCGCCCAAGCCAGGGCGGACACCCGCCACTATACGCGTCCCGTATTCCAGCATATTTTTCGTGTGATGCCTTGCAGCAGCCCCTGTGATGCCTTGAATCAAAACGTTTGTATGGGCGAACGCCAGCACGCTCATGACACGCACCTCGCCTCTTCAATGGCCCTGGTTACCGCTTCTTCCAGGCTTTCCAACGGTCTTATGCCTGCCTGTTGAAGGATAATTCGACCTTCATTGTCCCTGTTGCCTATCATTCTGACCACTATCGGGAAAGGCGGGTTGAAGTCCCTTAAGTAATCGGTTATCCCAAGGGCCAGTTCGTCGCAGCGGTTGAGCCCCGCAAAGATGTTCACCAGGAGGACCTTGGTATCACGGTTATTGTGGAAGATCTTGAAAGCGTCATATATTCCTTTTCTATCCATCTGGGCGGTATCGAGGAAATTGGCCGGTCTGCCCCCTCCGAAATGGATCAAATCCAAAATTGCCATTGTAATTCCGGCCCCACTGGACAGGATGCCTATTTCCCCTTCCATGGGAATATAAGTCCATCCCCTTTTCCTAAATTCCTCCTCCCGAGAGAACTCTTCCTCACTTTGAGCCCTGGGTTTTATAAGCTCAGGATGTCTAAAAAGAGCTTCGTCGTCTATTACCATAAGGCCGTCCAACGCCACCAAGGTGCCATCCTGGCGTAACCCCAGTGGGTTGATCTCTACAAGCTCACAGTCATAACTCTTGAATACATGAAACATTTTCCCGACAAGAAATTGCAGCTGTTCCTTCAGAACATCCGACTCTATCTCAGATATGTAGTTAGACAGAAAACTTCCCAGTTCTGAAGCATGCCTTTCTATGGGACTTCCTAACGATGAAAGAGAGATCTGTTTGATCGTCTCAGGTCTTTTCTCGGCCGAGATCTCCACCTCAACTCCCCCGCAAGGGCTACCCAGTAAGACCGGCACTGCATTGGTATAATCAACTGTTAAAGCAAGGAAGAATTCGGCCAGAACTGAGATCTTTTCTTCAACCAGGATCCCACGGACCTTCTCCCCATTGTGGGTTTTTCCCTGGAGTGTTTCGAAGCATTGCGCTGCCTCAAGCGGATTGTCTGCAAAAAGGACCAAGCCAGCCTTACCCCTAGCTTTATTTATTGTTTGGGGTTTCAAAACCACAGGCCCCTTCATCCTCTTTGCGGTCTCTACCACTTCTTCCTTGGTTCCGACGTAGCCGGATCTGGGAACAGGTATGCCGTTGCGAGAAAAGATTTCCTTAGCTTCATACTCGAAAAGGCGCATTTAACCCCCTTATTCCGCATATCGAAATATTACTCTCCATAACGGAACTTGATCACTTATACACTTCTGTTGTAGTTGTGTCAAGAAGAAGAATCAGAGGAAAAATTTGACGTAAGCTATGGATTAGTTACTATATTTCGAATACGTCATTAAAAATAGGTCCCAGTTCATATTATCTCTTGACAGATATCTTTCATTGTCCTATAAGGTTTTCATCAATGGTGTCAGAGTCCTTACACATTCTCCGCATATTGCCGGAAAGGGGTGGATCTTCGCACTCAGGGGTGGGTCGTAAAATTCGCCTTAGGGGGTTCTAATTTGGGCAAAGAACCTTGCCTCCAAGTGCAGCATCTTAGCCTCAGCTTTGGGGGGGTTAGTGCCCTGCAGAAAGTTGACCTGGAGGTGCAAGAAGGGGAACTCCTTGCCTTGATCGGCCCCAATGGGGCTGGTAAGACGTGCCTCTTGAATTGCATAAACGGTTTTTACAAACCAGACTCAGGTAAAATCATTTACAAAGGCAAAGACATAACTTTCTTGCCACTTCACACAAGGGCTCACCTAGGCATGGCCAGGGTTTTTCAGGGTATCCAGCTTTATGGCGGTCTTTCAACCTTGGACAACCTGATGGCGGGGCGACAGAGGTTCTTCAGTTACGGGATTTTTTCTGCACTATGGTTCATGGGCAAAGCCAAAAAGGAGGAGATCAGCCAGAGAAGAGAAGTTGAGAAGATCATAGATTTTCTAGAGATAGAGCACTTACGAAAAAAAATGGTATCCGAACTCCCCTACGGAATGAGAAAAAGGATAGATCTAGGAAGGGCCCTGGCCATGGAGCCACAGCTTCTTCTTCTGGATGAACCCATGGCTGGAATGAACTTGGAAGAGAAAGAAGACATGGCCAGGTTTATCCTGGACGTGCACGAGGAAAGAGGCATATCAATCATTTTAGTGGAGCACGACATGGGCGTTGTGATGGACATCGCCCAGAGGGTCGTTGTCTTGGACTTTGGGCGGAAAATAGCCGACGGCCCCCCCCAGGAAGTCAGCAGGAACCCTGAAGTGATCGCAGCGTACTTGGGCCAAGAGGGGCAAAGGGCTCATGAGTGAAAGGGGCAATAAGGTCATCACAGCACAGCAACTGGACACTCTACCCAAACTTCTCTTGGCTAATTACACTGAACATCCCTCCCTTGTGGCAATGCGCAAAAAGGATCTAGGCATATGGAACCCCCTTACGTGGGAGGACTGTTACACTTCGGTCAAACACTTTGCTCTGGGTCTCCACGTGCTTGGTTTCAAATCTGGAGAGCGCTTGAGTATTGTAGGAGACAATGATCCCCAATGGTATTGGGCCGAGCTGGCCGTCCAGGCCCTTGGCGGGGCGGCCGTAGGGCTTTACATAGATGTGATCCCGTCAGAAGTGCAGTACATTGTAGATCACTCAGACAGCACGTTTGCTGTAGCCAAGGATCAGGAACAGTGTGATAAGTTCCTGGAAGTCCTAGACAGGCTTCCGAAGTTGAAGAAGATTGTTTACTGGGACCCCAAGGGCATGAGGTCCTACAACACCTTCCCACAAATCATTTCTTTTGAGGAAGTGATAGATCTAGGTCGTGCTTATGAGAATAAGCATCCAGGGCTGTTTGAGGAGATGGTCAAAGCCGGCACAGGCGGGAATACGGCTGTGATTTGCTATACTTCTGGCACTACCGGACTTCCCAAGGGAGCCTTAATAAGCCACGATTTTTTAATAAAGGGAGCTAGAAAATTCGCGCAGGTGAAACCCTGGCAGCCAAGCGACGAGTATCTCTCCTTTGTCCCACTGGCCTGGATCGCAGAACAGCTTTTCATGGTGGGATGGCTTCTTTGGAAGACAAGGGTAAATTACCCGGAATCCACAGAAACAATCCAGGAAAATATTCGCGAGATAGGACCTCATTTTCTCTTGCTTGGGCCCAGGCAGTGGCAGGGATTGGTTTCCATGGTTCAAATGAAAATGAATGATGCAGGACTTATCAAGAGATTGGTATACAAGGCCAGCATGGGTATCGGTTACCGGGTTTCCCATTACAGATTCGTAAGAAGGCAACCTCCTCCCGTTTTCTGGAGGCTTATCTATGAACTGGCCGACTACGCGTGTCTGATGCATATCCGAGATCAGCTTGGGCTTAGAAGGGCCCGCACCGGGCTTACGGGAGGTTCCTCCCTGGGGCCTGATGTCTTTAGGTGGTTTCAGGCTATAGGAGTAAACATCGGGGAGGCTTACGGCCTCACGGAGGTGAATCCCGTGGCCATGCACCGGGAATGGGCCAAAGCTGGAACAGTGGGACCTCCGGTCCCTGGGGTTGAGGTCAAGATTTCGCCTGAGGGTGAGATTTGGGTGAGAAGTGACGTTATATTTGACGGATACCACAAGCAGCCCGAAGAAAGCGCCAAGATCCTGGAAGACGGTTGGGTCAAGACCGGGGATGCAGGAGTCTTCGATGAGGATGGCCATTTAATAATCTTAGACCGTCTGAAAGACATGCTCACCTTAAGGGGCGGGGAAAGGTACTCCCCGACTTACATCGAAAACCGTCTCAAATTCAGCCCTTACATCAAGGACGCTATGGTAGTAGGCGGAGAGGAAAGGGACTACCTTTTTGCCATAATCAACATAGATTTTGACAACGTGGGCCGGTGGGCTGAAAAAATAGGTGTACCTTACACTACCTTCGTAGATCTATCTCAGAAAGAGGAGGTTTATGAACTAATCCAAAAAGATGTGGAGCGTGTGAATAAAGACCTTCCAGTTGGGGCCAGGGTGAGGAAGTTTTCTCTGTTACACAAAGAGTTTGATCCAGACGAAGGTGAGCTTACCAAGACAAGGAAGCTAAGAAGAGCCTTTCTTGAAGATAGATACAAGGCTATGATTCACGCCGCCTATGCCGGGCAGCACAAGGTGCTGACCGGAGCTGAAGTAAAATACAGGGACGGCAGGACCGCTGCAGTCACAACAGAAATAAGAATTTGGGAAGCTCGGTGATGGATCTTTTTCTCCAGCTTGTTGTAAGCGGTGTCCTGACAGGTGCTGTGTACTCCTTAATGTCTTTGGGAATAGTGATCATTTACAAAGCCTCCAGCGTTTTCAACTTCGCCCACGGAAGCATGGTGGCTTTCACAGCCTATTTTGTATGGGCACTCTTGGTGCAACTCAAACTGGCTCCCCTGCTGGTTCTTTGTGTATCCCTGGGGGTGATTCTAACAATGGCCTTTTTCATTCAGCGCTTCATACTGCAGCCGCTAACAGGTCAGCCCATACTGGCCGCCATAGTGGCCACCTTGGCCCTGGCAGAGGTAATCAACGGCCTGATAACCCTAATCTGGCCCGGGCCAGCCAGGGTTTACCCTAAGGTTATTCCATCGGGGGTGATTCAGGCAGGCCCAGTAATACTCACGTGGGAGGCAAGCCTTAACTTTGCCATATGCGCTCTGGCCTTTGTTGGATTCATAATATTTTTCCAGAAGACCAAAATAGGCCTCACCATGCGGGGCACGGCAGAAGACCACCAGCTTGCCAGAAGTGAGGGGGTGCCGGTAAATAGAATCTTCGTTTTAGCTTGGTTCATAGCCATTCTCATGGCCGCCATAGGGGGAGTGCTTATGGCCAAGATGCATGGGGTTAACCAAGAACCCCTCATCGCCCTAGGTATGAAATCCCTCTCTGTTGTGATCTTGGGCGGAATGGAATCCATACTCGGAGCTGTTTTAGGAGGGCTCATCATAGGGATCTTGGAGGCTTTGGGAGCCGGCTACCTGGATCCCCTTGTGGGAGGCGGCGTCGAGGAGGTGTTCCCGTTTGTGATCCTGCTTGTGACCCTTCTTGTAAAGCCTCATGGGCTCTTTGGGTATAAACGGATCGAAAGGGTTTGATCACATGCTCAAAAAGCCATGCGGTACATTTGACGAGACCTATGCCCAGGACATGGCCCCTGTAAGAACCCCTTACAGAAAAATCCTCTTATTTTTTCTTTTCATTCTTCTTTTTTTACTGATCCCCATCTTTGCAAACAATTATCTATTAAGTGTCATGAACATAATCGGAATCACGATCATAGCCATGATGGGCCTTAATGTCCTAACTGGCTACTGCGGTCTGATAAGTGTCGGGCACGCAGCCTTCATAGCGGTGGGTGCTTACATAACTGCGGGTCTTTCCCACCATCTAGGCTTCCCTTTTTGGGCAACACTGCCCGGGGCGCTTCTGGGGACGGCAGTGTTGGGGTTCGTCGTAGGACTTCCATCACTTCGGATAAAGGGGTTTTATGTTGCCGTCTCAACTCTTGCAGCCCACTATATAGTGATATGGCTTCTGCTGCACGGAGGGGAGGTTACCAAAGGCGTCTGGGGACTCCCATGCGAAAACCCGGTGATCATGGGTTACACCTTGAACAGTGAAAGGCGCATGTATTTTCTCATCATGGGAATCGCCGTAGTGAGCACTGTTTTGGCCTTCAATTTGGTGCGAAGCAGATTCGGAAGGGCTTTTATGGCTGTAAGAGACAATGACATAGCAGCAGAATTTATGGGAATAGACATCTTCAGGGTAAAGCTATTGGCCTTTATGATCAGCTCCATGTACGCAGGTCTTGCCGGCTGGCTCCAGGCTCACTACTTGGGGATGATCACCATCGAGCAGTTTCCCCTGATGGACTCCATCTGGTACCTGGGCATGCTTGTTGTAGGAGGTATGGGGAGCATAACCGGGGCCATTTTCGGTGCCTTTGCCTTCAGATTACTGGCCCAGGCGGTCCTCTCACTGTCTCCCTTTGTGGGTAAACTCATACCTGCCCTCTCCGGCTCTAGTGTGGCAGGCATAACCCAAGTGCTGTTTGGATTGGTAATTCTTTTTTTTCTTGTAGTAGAGCCTAGGGGGCTTCACCATCGTTGGCAATTGATGCTGGCCTCCTTCAGACTCTGGCCTTTTCCATATTGAGTGCAGACAAAAACATTAATTAAGGAGGGAGGGAGATGAAAGGCATGGGCAGTAGAGAAGGCTTATTTGCGTTGGGTGCGTTAGGCTTTTCATTTTGTCTCTTGTCAGGAATTGCTCTAGCTCAGACCAAAACAGTAATAGCAATTGGCCATCTTCCTCATTTCACAGGGGCATATGCCGCAACTCAGGCTGCCTTCGCCCCTGCTCAGGAGGATGCCATAGAATGGGCGAATAGGACCAAATACGTGCCTGGTGTGGAGTTAAAGTTGGTTTGGGCAGACGGAGGAACAGATACTGCCAAGTCTCTGGTGGCCTTCAAGAAGATGATTTCCGAGTCGCCAAAGCCGGTTGTGATAATAGGCGAGTCCACGGCCACCGGCACTGCCCTGGCCAAAATGCACGCCCAGGAGAAGGTCCCGGACGTTGAAGGCGGAATGAGCCTAGCCATGATTCAACCCCCATCCTGGACCTTCTGTCAGCCCCCACCGTATCAAAGCCAGTTCGGGGCGTGGGTAGATTACTTTCTCAAGCATGTCTGGAAGAAGAGCGAGCCCCCTAAGTTTGCCTGGCTGACTTGGGATAATCCCTTCGGCAAGTCTCCCATGACCCCAGAAGCAGAGGCTTATCTCAAGTCTAAGGGTATAAAGGTGGTAGCCACCGAGTTCATCCCGGCTGTTCCATCGGATACCACAGCTCACATCCTGCGACTCAAGGCCTCGGGGGCAGATTTCACTTACGGGGGAATGTACCCCTCGGCACTAGCCGTGGTCTTGAAGGATATGGACAAGTTGGGCATGAGTGGAAAAATAACCATAGGGATGAGCTATGCTTGCAACCTAGGAGAGCTGACCAAGTACGCAGGCCCATTGGCAAATGGGGTGCACATCACCGGGATAAACACTCTTGTGGAGGAATGGGACAAAAAATGCCCCATGGTTTCTCAGATGTACCAGGAAAAGAAGAGAGATGTGGATCAGTGGGGATATGGCAACTGTTGGTCCAAATTCGCCATTGCTGTTGAGGCCGTCAAGAAGGCAGTCCAGAAGGTGGGAGCGTCCAAGGTGGACGGCCAGGCTGTGTATGATGCCCTGGTAGCCATGAAGAACTTTGACGCCTGGGGCACAAGCCCTCCCATCTCTTTCTCAGAGACCCGCAGGGTAGGTATGGACTCGGTCGAGATCCAGACCGTAGAAAACCAGAAAGTGGTCTCCAAAGGGTTCTTCCCAGTGCCGGATCTGCTTCCCGGAGGCAAAGACGTTCCGAAATGAGGCTCACCCTTAAAAATGTAGAGGTGTTATACAACAAGGTGATCCTGGTCCTCAGAGGAGTATCCTTGGAGGTGGAAGAGGGGAGCATTGTGGCTCTCTTGGGTGCCAATGGGGCCGGCAAGAGTACAACTTTGAAGGCTATCTCCGGCCTCTTGGGGGAGGAGCTGGGCGAGATCTCAAGAGGCGGAATTTTTTTTGGAGATAAAAGGATAGACGGGAGACCCCCCGAGGAGATAGCCGGACTTGGCATCAGGCAGGTAATAGAGGGAAGGCGTCTTTATCCACATCTGACCACCCAGGAGAATCTTCTAATGGGCGCCTTCCTGAACCATGACCGCCTGGACACACGAAAAAGGTTGGAAGAGATTTATGCATACTTTCCGAGGCTTAAGGCATTGGCCAATAAGGTGAGTGGCTATCTCTCGGGCGGGGAACAACAGATGCTCGTCATAGGTAGAAGCCTCATGGCTCGTCCTAGGTTGCTAATGCTGGATGAGCCCTCTTTGGGTCTGGCTCCTCTCATAGTAGAAGAAATCTTTAACATTATTAGGAATATAAACACGTTGGAGAAAATTGGAGTGCTCCTTGTGGAGCAAAATGCCAGGGCAGCTTTGGAGTTGGCGCATTACGCCTTCGTGATGGAGGGCGGTAGAGTCGTCTTGGATGGACCCGCTCAGAAGGTGAGACAAAACGAGGATGTGAGGGAATTCTACCTGGGCCTAAGCGGTCTGGGGGAGAAAAAGAGCTACAGGGAGGTAAAACACTACAAAAGAAGGAAAAGGTGGCTTGGATAGGGAGGGGCCAACCGTGGAAATGAGGGATGAGCTAGAGAAGTTGTGGAGACGGCGGGAAGAGGCCCTTCAGATGGGGGGGCCGGAGAAGGTGGCCCGTCAACACACCCAGGGAAAGTTAACAGCCCGTGAGCGCATATCCCTTCTCATGGACCCTGGCACTTTTCAGGAATACGGCCTTCTCGCCACTCACCAGAGCCACAGGCCCCAGATGCTGGGGAAAAAAACACCGGCTGACGGGGTCATAACGGGCTTCGGCCGCATAGATGGAAGACAGGCAGGGGTGATAGCAGAGGACTTCACCGTGCTTGGCGGTTCAGAGGGCATGACTCACTTCCTTAAGAAGTTAAGGATGGTGGAGCTAGCCACCCAGGAGAGGGTACCTCTAGTTTGGCTCTTGGATGGATCCGGAGCCAGGGCAGAGGAGTTCATAGGAGAGGGGTTACCAGCGGTTTTTCACCATCTTAAGGTAGCTAGGATGTCCGGAATAGCTCCTCAGGTAGGGGTGGTGATGGGGCCCTGCGCAGGAGACTCGGCTTTGGTGGGAAGCCTTCTGGAGTTCATAATAATGGTAGAAGGGACGGGGATGATGGCTGCAGGCGGCCCTCCCGTGGTCCTGAGAGCAACCGGGGAGGTGGTCAGCAAGGAGAACTTGGGCGGTGCAGGGATCCACTGCGTGATTTCAGGGGTGGCGGACAATCCTGCCCGAGACGACTCTGAGGCCATAGCGATGGTAAAAAGATATCTTTCCTATCTGCCTTCCAGCGCCTGGGATTATCCCCCGTCAACACCTCCCGAAGATGACCCGGACAGAGCCGATGAGGAACTTTTACAAATATTGCCCTCAAACCCGAGGAAGCCCTATGACATGAAAAAAATAATTCAGTCAGTTGTGGACAGGGGAAGCTTTTTTGAAATAAAGCCCCTTTTTGCCCCCATGATGATTACCGGCTTTGCCAGGCTAGACGGCCATCCCGTAGGAATTGTGGCCAACCAACCAATGGTATATGCGGGTGCCATAACAGCTAAAGCCGCGCAGAAAGAGCGCCGTTTTATAGACCTTTGTGCATCTTATCATGTACCGCTGGTGTTCCTGGTAGACGTGCCTGGTGTGATGACAGGCTCTCAGTCTGAAAAGGAAGGGGCCTTAAGATGCGGTCTGGCCGTGGCATACTCTCTAGCCTGGGCGGATGTGCCCAAGATCACGGTGGTTATACGAAAAGCTTTCGGGTTTGGAGGCTGTGCCATGTGCGGTTACGGGGCCAAGCAGACCCTCACGCTGGCCTGGCCAACAGCAGATTTTGGATCCATTCCTTCTGACAGCGGTGTGCTTGCGGCCCACGCCGGAGAGCTTTCAGCCTCGGAGGACCCGGAAACCATGAGAGAAATGCTGGAGGAGACTTACAGGGATTACTGCGGCGCGTACCCGGCCGCAGCGCTTTTCAATGTGGACGATGTTATAGATCCTAGGGAGACCAGGCCGAGGATCATAAAAGCCCTAAGACTGGCCCTTTCACGTCGGTCTGTTCCGCCATCCCCTGTCATGAGGCACGGAGTGATGCCCTGATTTCTCAATAATGAGTTTGTTGATCCGGATTCGTTTGGGCGTACAAATATTCTTTAGGCCAAGACTGCCTGTGAGCTGGAGCTATAGATGATGAGCCATGACTCATAAGACAATCCGCAAGTCGCTTAGACATGCCGGCCCTGCAAGAATTAAAAGCTTATAATCCAGCAATTCCCGCCATGTTAAGGAGTGGGCCATTCGCCAGCAATTCTACCTTTTCTTATGTCCTCTCTATATTTTTCCAGGTCTTCCTCCCACTTGGGAGTGTTTAGGGCATTATACTCATCTTGTGACAAGCGGCCACTCTTTATCAGGCTCTCCCGGTACATCACATCTATTTGGCGTTGTCTGGCCTCTTTTTCCTTTCTTAATTCTTCAATACGAGGATGCTTACCCACCGAGGACCCCACAGCCTCAAAACCCTGACCCAGGTTTTGATTGGCAACATCTTGAATCTTGTCCTCATATTCTTTCTCAATTTGGTCTTTTCTTTCCTGTCGCCACTTATCCTTTTCGGCCTTGGATTTCTCCGTACTCGGATCGTAGATCTTGGGCGTCACCAAGGGGGATTGAGGCCAGCTAGGCTCGTACTGAAACATATTTTCCAATTTCTTGGGATTCCATTTGCTCAAATGATCTTTCAACCTCTTGTCCAGATCTTGTGGAGGGTTTGCACTGAGTTCCTTGAGCATGCTTTCATTTTCCATTTTGAAATTTTCATGCGTGAGCCTCAAGTTATCTTTCGCCTCTTCCCTAAAATTCGACTCCTTTTCTAACCAGCTCTGAAGGTCAGACTGCGCTTTTGCTATCAGAGACATTTGATTTACCAAGGTCCACCAATCTCTTTCAAGATCTCTGACTGCCGATTGATCTCCGCGCTCCTCTGCCTTTTTTAGGCGGTCTTCCACTCTTCGTATCTTATTGAAAATTATTTGGCCACCTTCTTCGTAAGACTCAATGGTTCTCTCAAACTCAGCCTTGGTCTTGTCGAAAAAGCTGTCGATTGCATTTTCCAACTGAGCCACCTGGGTTGAAAAGTCCTTCTCGAGACTCTCTAGCTGACCCGTAGCCTCTTTTATTCTGTCAGGCTTTTCTCCTTTCGGATCAATGGCTCCCGAAGTCTTGGTCTCCGGTTTTTGGGGCGGCGGCGTCTTCCCTGAGCGATCCCTGTCCCCTGATTCCAGGCCTGAGGAACCTCCCGGCGCTTGAGGCATTGTGGCGATTGAAGACCGCTGGCTTTGGTCCATGCCTGAAGGAGGCTTGACCACATTGGTGTAAGGATCTTGCCTGCTGCCGCTGCCCCAAACGCTATCACCAAATGGCTTTTTCACATCTTGGTAGTCTCTGTATGGGTCAGCCTTCGTGCCGCTACCCCAGTAAGGCTTTCTGCCCACCTTGTTCCCACGATCATCATAAACGTTCACATAACCACTGGGCTTGGAGGCAGATCCACCTGGCCTAGAGCCTGAGAAATCCCTGGTTGTCTTTGGAGTGGATGAGGATCCAGAGTCTGGAGAGACAGCCTTGGCCGAGCCTGAAGAAGATGGACCGGCCGAGGTCGCTGTTGATTTGGGTGGGCTCTTAACCTGGGAGCTGGTAGCAGAGCTTTTGTCTCGGTTTTTTTCATAGGTTTCTAAAAAACCGATCTCCCGTCTGAGTTTTTCTATCTGAGCGTCTCGGTCTTTTACAAATCTGCCATTACCGCTGGTGTAATATTCCAAAGCCTCTTTGGCTGCTTTAAGACGGCTGTACGCCTCAGCCGAATTAGAAGGGGGTTTTGGAGCTGAACTCTGGCCTTGAGAGGACCCAGCCTGCCCGCTAGCAGTTCCACTTGAGTCAGGCTTGGGCGGCTTTGCTCCCTGGGTCTGACCAGCTCCGGATCCGGTAGCAGATGTTCTTTGGTTGCCAGAGCCGGCCTGGTTTGAAGAGGGCACCTGCTGATAGTAAAGTCGAGAGGATTTCCCGGTCTTGGGACTGGCTGGCTTCTCCTTGGCACCACTTGCCAGAGATGAACCTCCTTTGGCCTGCCCCCCGGTAGATCTCCTGGATGGACTGTCTGGAGACCTCGAGATTCCCTGTCTAGAAGATTCAGCCAGATGGCTTTTTGCTGGTTTTTCCCCTTTGGGAGTCTGAGCACTCGCCTCCCGCTTTTCCTTGTGTTGCCTTTGTCCGGACAGAAGGCTTTTATCCTGTTGAGATGGCTTCTTTTGGCCTTGTTGCAGATTCTGTGAGGAGGTCTTTTGTTTCTGGTCAGGGTGCTGTCGAGATTTGGCACGCTCTGATTGCTGCTGAAGGTCTTGTGGATAGGCTGGAAGAAAAAACATCACCGTTGCACACATCACCAAGAAGAGCCCCACAAAAAGCCTGGTTCCAGCCATGAGCAAACTCCTATTCCTTTTTTGAAAGAGGCCCTTCCCGCCCCCAATCTTACAAAATGGAGCCTAGACACTTGCATCTTTTTTGTCAACAAAAAACCACCCTTTCTTGGCGGCTATTTTCTTTTCCCTCAAAGAATCTTTTCTTCGAAACTAAAAGATGACATTACCCGCGCGTCTACTCTTTCAGGATTGGGTATTTGCTTCTTGGCCGTCTAACCCAAGGTTTTTTTCCGGCTCCTTTGCAATTAGGTTGGCAGCCTTTCTGCTTAGATGTGCAAATTCCTCCAGGCTAAGAGTCTCGGCCCGCCTTCTGGGTTCAATGTCTGAAGAATCCAGTAGTTTTCTCACCTGAGTCTTGTCCCAGCCCAGCCCGCTTTCCAAAGCATTGAGTAGGGTCTTTCTTCTTTGAGCAAAAGCCACCCTCACCAGCCTCTCAAAAAGTGCTTGATCTCCAACATCTGCCCTTTGCCTCCCCAGTGGAGTGAGGACCACCATCGCAGATTCCACCTTGGGTGACGGCCGGAAAGCCCCTGGAGCTACCTTGAAAACCATTTTGGAATCCCATTGCAGAGCCAAAAGCACGCTGAGGCTCCCATAAGCCTTGCTCCCCACTGGCGCTGTGATCCTTTGGGCGACCTCTTTTTGGAACATAAAGGCCATGAGATCTATCTCAGAGGGAAATCGGGCGAATCTGATCAGGATTCGAGTGCCAACATTGTAAGGAAGGTTGCCCACCACCTTGCGGGGCCTTGGCAGCTCCATGAGCCCGTCGGGCAAAGGGAAACGAAGGGCGTCTTCTTGAATTATCCTGGTGTTGGAGGCCCCATGAAACCTTTGGATAAGGATCTGGTGGAGTCTTCTGTCCACCTCTAGAGCCAAGACTTCCCCGGCCTTTGCTGCCAGGCGGATTGTCAGGTCACCCAGGCCTGCACCTATCTCTAAGACTCCATCCTTTTCAGAAACTTGAGCCTCCTCTACTATACGATCCAGCACCTCCTGGGAGCAAAGGAAATGCTGTCCAAACCTCTTGCTGGGATGAAAAGCATGCCGGAGCGGGTTCAATTCCCATGAACCCCCAAGGGCCATCTGGAACGAGCATTCATGCCCAGATCCAGAGCCCCCTCTCCTTTTTTCAAAGCTGCCCAGGCTGCCCTGGCCACCATGGCTCCATTGTCCGTACAGAGAGATGGTCTGGGAAACAAGACTGCTAGCCCCTGTTGTTCTGCCCTCAGAGTCATCTGTTCCCTGAGCCTCGTGTTGCAGGCCACCCCTCCTGCCACAATTAATTTTTCCACATTGCAAATCCTTGCTGCCCCAATGGTCTTTTGCACCAAGACTTCCACCACCGCCTCCTGAAAGCTGGCCGCCAGGTCAGCCAGGGCCCTTGGGCTCAAAGGCGGCAATATGGACTCCCTTAGATAGTTGAGAACCGCGCTCTTGAGGCCCGAGAAGCTGAAGTCCAGCCCCTGGGTCTTGCTCATGGCCCTGGGAAAGTGAAAGGCCTTGGGATCTCCCTCCCGCGCGACTTGGTCAATGACAGGTCCACCCGGATATCCCAGTCCCAGGAGCCTGGCCACCTTGTCAAAGGCTTCCCCGGCTGCGTCGTCCCTGGTCTGTCCGAGAAGGGAAAAACTCTCCTCACCTGTCACATGATAGAGTGCCGTATGACCCCCTGAGACCACCAGGGCAACAAAAGGAGGCCTGAATCCGGGGTCTTCCAGGTAAGCTGCGGCAATGTGGGCTGCCAGATGATGGACTCCCACCAATGGGATTTTCCTGGCATAGGCCAGGGCCTTGGCCACACCCAAGCCTATTAGCAGGGAGCCTACCAGGCCGGGCCCTTGTGTCACGGCTATACCATCCACCTGATCCAATCTCCGGCCCGCCTTCTCCAAAGCCTCCCGGAGAACAGGCAGAATCCATTCCATGTGCTTGCGCGATGCGATCTCCGGCACGACCCCCCCAAAGGGCCGGTGTACCTCCACCTGTGAGGAAACTACATTGGAAAGCACATCCCTATCCCCCCACAACAAGGCGCAGGAAGTCTCATCACATGATGTCTCAATTCCCAGAATCAGCACGTTTTACCCTGAAAACTCGATCCCGGCCTTTGGATCATGGCATGGAGCAAGGTCTTATTCCCAGGACCAACGAAAACTTTGGTTTTAGTCTCTTTCCCCTTTGCCATTGGCCATCAAGTACCAGGCCACCCCATCACAACCTCTGGATCAGCACACGGCCCATGGGTAAGCCGTCCCTTGTCACAAAAAGTTCCCCGGTGCTTTCCAAACCCTGACCTACCTTTAGTATCCATTCATGGGAGTTCTTCTCCAGCGAGCCCACCGAACCCTTGAGCTCCAGAGTCACTCCCAGGTTATCCTGCACGTTGGTTCGCACATCCAAAATTCTGAGCTCCTCTGAGGCTCTGACCAAAATGCGTGTCCCCTCAGCGTAAGCAGAGGGAATGGTCTCACCGCTTCCCACAACCAGATATGACAATTTGGGATCCTCCAGCTCCAAGAGCATTTGCCCCAAAAGCTGCGATTCTTCCAAGGCTACTATCCTGTAGGTGCTCTTATTCTCGTCCAAGGCATAACGGGGTATGAGATCTCTGGCCGTCCTGATGGGCACCCCCCGATCCTCTCCCTTGTTTTGGCCGCTGCCCTCGTGCACGAATCCTATGAAATTCACCTGCAATGCATCCGAGGAGATTCCCTGGGTAAGGACGTCCACAAGCCGCACCAGGTCACCCCTTATTACCCTCAGCCTTCCATTGTTTTCCACCAGTCTCTTTTCTCCATTGACATCCAACACGAAAAAATCCACCCTGGGCTTCTCCTCTTCCTGAAGTGCCCTTGGAGTTGAGGCCTGCTTGGAAACCTTGATCTTTATTTGTCCGAATACCTGGCTCTCCTTTCGAACCAGGACCCTGGTGTCTTTTCGCACCTTCAAAGGCCTGTGGATATCATTTTCGCTCCCGAGGCCTTCCAGGTCCGCCGTGATACCCCTTTGGTAATTGGCCACCACCCCAACTATCTCCACCAGCTCCCCTGGTGCCACCACCAAGGTTTCCTTGTCCGGCACAGCAAAAGGTATTTCCCCGTTGATTGAGATGAGGACGTACTGCAGCTGGGGTGGATCCAAAGCCAAGGGGGGTTGGTCCGCTACAATCCCCATCTCCTCCAAAAAGGCATTTATGACCATGGTCTGGTACTGAACCCTGATGCGTGAATCCGGTATGTCTTTGGAGGTCTCCACCCCAAAAGCCGGTATTCCATGCTGGGTCAAGGCATAGAAAGTGGCCGAGGATCTCTGCTCTTTATGAGGGGTATCCTTTTCCAGGGTGCGATGGTTGTTGAAATGGAAATGATGCCGCTCCTCGTGAATCTGGCTGTTGACCTTCTGAATGACCCTCTGGGCCATGGCCTCCAGCTCCAATATCCGATCGCTTGCCGGATGTCTGTAAAGAGCGGCGTCGGCTATTATGGATTGACCAAAGCGCATAGGGTTTCTCTGGGGACTCTCCCATCGGGGATAGTAGAATCCTGACCCATCATGGAGGTTCAACAGGATGTCCGCCTCTGCCATGAGGCCCTTCAATATCTCCACCACCTTGTCCATGGAGGAACGCACCGCCCCGTCCCGAAACCTGCGGTTCATGTCTCCCTCAGGACCCCTTTGGTTCTTGATGATGGAGTAAAAATTGGCCCTCGGCACCAAAAGAAGAGTTCCTCGCCGTAGGGTAAGGTCTACATAGCGGTCCGCAGCCAGGAAGCCTCCAGGCTCGTCCCCCTGGATCCCCCCTATTATGAGCATTGTGGGGGACCTGGCCTCCCTACCCTCCAGCCTGTACACATGAAGCTCATAAGGAGTGCCTGCCAGGTGGACCTCATGCTTGCGGCCCTGGGCCCAGCTCCAAGAGGCGGTCCAAAAAAGGGCCAGCAACCCTCCAAGAACCACCCCAAAAGCCATTCTAATCCCACCCCCTTTTCTCATCTACACTCCAAATCCGACCTGAGGAACAGAGCTTCCAGAGTGAAGCCACTTCTGGAAATGGTCTCGGCGCCCCCTTCCTGCCTGTCTACCAGGGCTAGAATCCTCACCACCTTCAAGCCCTCCTGCTCTGCCCTCTCCACTGCTTTCAAGGTGGTCCCCCCGGTGGTCACCACGTCCTCGAGTATGGCCACGGGGGCCCTGGGAGACAGGTTCTTCTTGCCCTCTATCCATTGACCGGTGCCATGCCCCTTGGGCTCCTTTCGGATTATGAAGGCTGGAAGAGGTGTACCCTCTAGGTGGCTCACCAAGGCCACTGCACTCACTATGGGGTCTGCTCCCAGGGTCATGCCCCCAACAGCCTCTACCCGCGGTCCCTGTGAGGTGAGCTGTCTAAAGAAGAGCTTGCCTATCAGATAGGCCCCCTCGGGATGAAGGCTTGTCTGTTTACCGTCCACGTAAAAATCGCTCTCCCTTCCCGAAGTGAGAACAACCTTTCGCCTCTCGTAGGATTTCTCGAGGAGAATACGCCTCAACCGCTCCCAATTTTGGTCCCTGATCATCTTTGCCCTCTTGGAATCCCCTTCCGTGTTGAATGGAACCTCTTTAACACCTTCACGGCTACCCTTGCCCTGCCTGAGCCTGGCTTGCTTCTTGCGACCGCCCGCCTCAGTTTTCACATCTCCTGGAAGAGAGAAAGCTGATGCACAGGCCTTTCACAGGGCACATCCACCGGATAATCGTCCGTGAAACAGGCCATGCAAAACTCCCCAGGCCTTGCCCCCACTGCCTCTGCAATCCCCTCCAAGCTCAAGTAACCCAGGGAATCCGCCCCTATGAATTCACTCACTTCCTCCAGAGGCCTGCATGCAGCAATGAGCTCCTGCCTGGTGGGGGTGTCTATGCCATAATAGCAAGGCCCTATGGTGGGGGGGGAGCTTATCCTTACATGCACTTGGGCGGCCCCAGCCTGTCTCACAAGGTTCACAAGCTTCCTGCTGGTGGTACCCCTGACTATGGAGTCGTCCACCAGGACCACCCTCTTGCCCTCCATGAAGCCCCGCACGGGATTCAACTTAACCTTCACCCCAAAGTGCCTGATCTGCTCCCTCGGCTCTATGAAGGTCCGACCTACGTAATGATTTCGAACAAGACCCAACTCAAAGGGAATCCCGGACTCTTCTGAGTAACCTATGGCTGCAGGAACCCCTGAATCAGGTATGGGCACCACCATGTCCGCCTCCACAGGATGTTCCCTTGCCAAGACCCGGCCCATGGCTTTCCTCACCTGGTAAACGTTTCTGGAGAAAACCTGGCTGTCAGGCCGGGCAAAGTAGATCAGTTCAAACACACACTGATGTTTCTCAGCCCTGAAAGCTTTATGTCCTCTGAGCCCTTTGGCATCAAACTCCAAGATCTCCCCGGGCTCCACCTCCCTTATCAACTTGGCTTCGATAAGATCCAAGGCGCAGGTTTCGGAGGCTACCACAAGCGCGCCCTGCTTGATCCCCATTACCAGGGGTCTGAACCCATGGGGATCCCTGGCTGCCAGGAGCCCCTTTTCGGTAAGAAGCACCAGGCTGTAAGAGCCCTTGACCTGGGAAAGGGCTTCTACTAGCCTCTCCCTGAGGCTCGGCATCGAAGAGGAGGCCAACAGGTGCACTATTACCTCTGTGTCCATGGTGGACTGGAACAGGGAACCCCTATTCTCCAGTTCCGCCCGCAGAATGTGGGCATTGACCAAGTTCCCGTTGTGGGCTATGGCAAGCCCTCCCCCACGGTGTCCTACCACAAAGGGCTGGGCATTTCTGAAATGGCTTGCTCCTGAGGTGGAATAACGAACGTGACCTATGGCCCCTGAGCCCTTCAGCCTGGCTAGGACTTCTTGATTGAAAACATCCGACACAAGTCCCATGCCCTTGTGAACCCAGAGGCTGGATCCGTCACTAGAGACCACCCCGGCACTTTCCTGCCCCCTGTGTTGTAGGGCATACAAAGCCAGGTAGGCCAGATTGGCGGCCTCAGGATGTCCCCAGATCCCCACAATGCCGCATTCCTCGTGAAAACCTGCTGTGGGACCCACTTTCAATCCCTTTCCCATGCCCCAGAGCACTCAGCCCCAACAGACACCGGCCTATGATTCTGTTGGAGACAACACCCTGTCGAAGATCAAATCCACATGTTTCAGGGCCCTGTCAAGGTCAAAACAGGCCCTTAGCTCCTCTTTTTCCACGTGAGCCATGAGCTCCTGGTCTTGCTCCAAGGCATCCAAAAAAGCAATGCCCTGGTTCCAGACTCTCATGGCGTTTCTTTGTACCAGCTCGTAAGCTTTCTCTCTGCTTAATCCCTTGCGTACAAGCAGAAGGAGCACCCCTTCGGAATAGACCAGCCCTCTTGTGCGCTCAAGGTTCTCCATCATCCTTTGAGAATTCACCCTAAGGCCTTCCAACATGCGGGTCATACGGTAAACCATTGTGTCCACGAGAATTGTACTGTCCGGGCCAATGACCCTTTCCACGGATGAATGACTTATGTCCCTTTCATGCCATAGAGCAACATTTTCTAGGGCAGCCTGGGCATTGGCCCTCACCAGCCTGGCTAGGCCACAGAGATTCTCAGCTGTTATGGGGTTTCTTTTGTGCGGCATGGCAGAGGAGCCCTTCTGACCCGTGGAAAAACCTTCTTCTGCCTCTTGCACCTCGGTGCGCTGGAGGTGGCGGATCTCCAGGGCGAATTTCTCCAAGCTGGATGCTATCACAGCCAGGGTAGTGAAGTACTCTGCATAACGGTCCCTCTGAATTATCTGACTGGAGACAGGGGCGGGCTTCAAGCCGAGTTTTTGGCACACGTACTGCTCCACCCTTGGATCCACGTGGGCGTAGGTACCTACTGCCCCTGATATCTTTCCATAGCTGATACTCTCTTTGGCCCTCTTAAGCCTCTGTAGATTTCTTTTGGTTTCCTCATACCAGATGAGAAGCTTAAGACCAAAGGTTATGGGCTCAGCATGCACCCCATGGGTGCGTCCCACCATGATCGTGTGCTTGTGCTCCAGTGCCATCCTCTTTAGGACTCCCAGCAGCTGGCCCATGCCTTCGATTATCAGATCTGCTGCATCCCGAAGGGAAAGAGCCATGGAAGTGTCCAGGATATCCGAGGATGTGACTCCTAGGTGGAGGTACCTGCCTTCAGGACCTATGGACTCAGCCACGCATGTCACAAAGGCTATTACATCATGTTTGGTGACCTTCTCTATTTCTTGTACCCGTTCCACCGAGAAGGAAGCCTTGCTGCGGATCTTCTCAAGGGCTTCCATGGGAATCTCTCCCAGACGGGCCCAGGCCTCACAAATGGCTATTTCAATCTCCAGCCAAGTCTTGAGCCTGGTTTCTTGGTCCCATATTCTTCCCATTTCTAGACGGGTATATCTGGGTATCAAAAGGCTCCTCCAGCGTAAAAATTTTAAGAAGAAACGCTATTATGTTCCCTTTTGGGGCTGTGCAAGTCAACCCCGAGGCTAAAGAGGCCTGAACTGCTCATGGCAGCAAGCAATGTAGGGCCTGGGCAATTTGGTCCCAGGGCTCTAAAATCTTGCGATTTTAATGGGTTATAGGAACTCATTTGGGGTTTGGACTTGTTAGAAAAAGGATGTGGGGCAGCAGAGCAGATCTTGACGAACCCGGGAGAAATGAAATACTATAATAAATCTTCACCAAGGCGGTTCCCGCACAAGGTTAGCCGGGCGGGTCCGGGAAGGGGTGTGATCGCCAAGGGCCGATCAAGAAAAATATAGCCGTGGGGGGGCAGGGAGATGACCGGACTGGGAACCCACATTCTGCTCGATCTCTATGGCTGCGATCCCGATCGTCTCAACGATCTGGAGTTCCTCCGCCAGATGTCCCTAGAGGGCGTGAGGCGGTCGGGGGCGACCATCATGGGGGACCACTTCAAACAGTTTGAACCCCAAGGCGTCAGCGGCATCATAATCATAGCCGAAAGCCATTTATCTTTGCACTCTTGGCCGGAATTCGGCTACATCGCCATGGATTATTTCACCTGCGGCAGTCGCATAGATATAGACGCGGCCATCGCTCATTTTGAGGAGTCCCTCTGTCCCCAGAAAGTGGTAAAGAGCAGGCATGCCAGGGGCAGCGAGCTGGCAGGAAGGGAGTGGGCTGTGCCCAGCCACGGCCGGGCCAAGGGACCTGCCACTTGGTTTACCGAGTATTACGGAGAGCGAGAGCAACCCAAGAGAGCTGTGCTAGGATACCAGTATGCCGTGGAGAGGGAGCTGGTTCGAACCAGGAGTCCTTTTCAGGAGATCCTGGTCATGGAAAACCCAGTTTACGGAAGGATGCTCTTTTTAGACGGTCTGGTGATGACCACCGAGCGTGACGAGTTTGTTTATCACGAGATGCTGGCCCACGTGCCTCTTGTGGTTCATGGGGATCCCAAGCGGGTGCTCATAGTTGGCGGAGGGGACGGTGGTCTTCTCAGGGAGGTTTTGCGCCATAAGCAGGTTGAGAGCGTGGACATGGTGGAGATAGATCCAAAGGTGGTGGAGATCGCCAAAGAGCACCTGCCAGGCATAGCATGTGCCTTTGACGAATCTAGGGCACATCTGCATTTTGAGGATGGAGCTGAATTTGTGCGCAGAGCCCGGGGGGTTTACGACCTGATCTTGGTGGATTCTACTGAGCCCATGGGGGCCGGGGAAGTGCTTTACGAAAATGCTTTCTTTGAGGACTGCAAGAAGGCCCTCAAGTCAGATACGGGTTTGTTTGCGGCTCAAGCACTTTCGGCCTGGGTTCATGAGAATGAGCAAAAGGCCATGTTTGCCAACCTAAGAAGAGTGTGGAGTGATGTTGTCCCTTATGTGGCAAGTATTCCAACCTATCCAGGTGGGCTTTGGACCTTTGTGCTTTGCGGGGCAAGAAAAATAGAGCCTGTACCTCTTGACATGGGAAGAGCCAAGGAAATAGCCAAACATTGCCGGTATTATAACTCGGAAATCCACAAGAGCTGTTTTTCCCTACCAAATTTCCTGGCTGAGAAGTTGGGCAGGAGCGCCAAGGCCAGGCATTGACTGTCCAGCACAAATCGGCCGGGCCGATTCCACCAGACCCCGGAGCTACCCTCCGGGGTCTTTTCTTTCCGTCAACTGGCTCTTGGTCCCAGGTGTCGGAGATATACCTTTCTGACCTCCTCCATTATACGAATCAACAAAGTGTCCAGATTCTCTTGTGCCTTTTCCATAGGCAGCCAGGTTACCTCCTCCAAAGTACCCAAGGCTCCCAGTTCCTGAGCAGTTACCGGTTGATCCGTGGCCTTGTAGTCCAAAACAAGACCCAGTCTGTTCTCCAGTCCTTTCAGGAAGGCGTGGGCCTTGCGAAGTAGTGCAACTTCTTCAGCCCCCAGCGCTCCTATCTTTTCCAGTTGTTCCATTGCCTTGACGGTGTTGGGGGTGCGCAGAAGAGGACTCTGGGACCATCTGAGCCATTGGTGATATTGGACCAAAAACTCTATGTCAGCCATGCCCCCTGCCCCCAACTTAAGGTGGATTCCCCTTTGACCCAAAGAACTCATGGCTCGCTCCTTTTGCATTCTCATGCGCATCTGGTGCATTGAATTGGGATCAGCAGGGGGACTTTCCAGCAGTATAGCATCAATCATTCCCATAGCCCTCTGGCCGCACTCAGGGTCCCCACCACATGGACGGGCCTTCAGAAGCATTTGCCGTTCCCAACTTCTACCCATCTTTTCGTGGTAAGACTTAAAGGCATTCAGAGATACTATGAGGGGGCCCCTGGTGCCAGAGGGACGAAGTCTGGCATCCACTTCCCAGCCAGGGCCTTGTTTCATGGGCATGCTCATCCAGGATATGAGCCGTTGAGCTATCTTGGTTAGAAACTCACCGGGCCGGCTGCCATCAGGCGGGGACCAGATGGTCTTTTCATCATAAAGAAACATTAGGTCCAGATCGGATCTGTAGGTCAGCTCTTCACCTCCCAAACTTCCCAAACCGATTATGCACATGGGAAGCCACTGAAGCCCTGTTCTGCCTGCTGTGTTTCTCATCACCTCCAATAGTGTTGACTCCAGGTACACAGTGGCCACCTTGGTTAGTTCTTCTCCAACTTCCCAAGGATTCAAGATTCCCCAGATGTCCCCGACCCCTATCCTCAGGTACTCCTGCGCTCTGAAGAGCCGGAGCCTGCCCAAACGTTCTTCTGGATCCTCCATCCCCTCCAGAAGACGCCCAGCCTCTTCGCGAAGCTCTCCCAGACTTCTACGAGGCTCGTCAAAATGGCCTGAGACCAAGGCGTCCAGGGAATCCACATGCTCGCTCAACCAACGGGACAACAAGGCACTGTGTGCCAGAACCTCCATGAGCCTCTCCAGGGTCTTGGGGCGCTCCTCCAGAAGTGAGTAGTACCCGGCCCTCGTTCCCATGGCCTCCAGAAAACGCTCCAATCTGAAGAGGGTTTGATCCGGCAGTGGCGCCTTGAGGACCATGGAGAGCATTGGGGGAAGAATCCTGTGGAGCGTCCGTCTGGCCCTGGGGGAGCGGGCTGCCGCAAAACGCGGGCTCAAGATCCGTTTCAGGCACTCTCTGACGGTCTTGGGCTCTCTGAATCCAGCCTCCTGGATGCACTCCAGTACATCCTCCTGTTCCACTCCTCCCAGAATCTGCTCCACCTTTGGATTTACGGCCTGCTGCGCCTGGGGCTGAGCCAATAAATTCTGAAAGGCTCTTGCTACTAGAAGCTGATACTCTCGAAGATCGTCCAGCAGGCCCGTGACTCCCTTACCATCCCCGTAGCCCATGAGAATGGCCAGTCTCCTAAGCTCCATTTCATTGGAGGGCAGTCGGTGGGTCTGTCTGAGTTGCACCATCTGAATCCTGTGTTCCAGCTGTCTGAGGAATCTATAGGCTTCCCCCAGGGAGACCGCCTCTTCCTGACTTAGAATCCCGCATTTGGCAAGCGCTTCCAGGGCACCAGGGGTATCCTTTACCCGCAGCTCTGGTCTCTTGCCCCCATGTATGATCTGAAGGGTCTGCACCAAAAACTCAAGTTCGCGGATACCACCCTGACCCATCTTCACATCCAGGCTCTGTTGCGTTCTCCACTTGGCCTCCCTCTCTATACGGGTCTTCATCTGCCTGATGTCTTCCAGGCCTGTGTAATCCAAAGAGGTCCTGTACACAAAGGACTCGATGCTCTTCAAAAACTCCATGCCCAGGTCTAGCTCTCCGGCCACTGGGTGAGCCTTGACCAATGCCCACCTCTCCCAAGGTGAGGCCAGACTGTGGTAATAAAACTCCGCTCCCTCTAGGGTTATGGCCAAAGCCCCGTCCTTGCCTCCCGGCCGCAGCCCCAGGTCCACCCTGAAAGGTGGCCCCTCCTCCGTAGGTTGCTCCAGAACCGCGGTCACGCCCCTGGCCCATCTGTCGGCAACTGTTTTTGCGGCCTGCTCAGCCACCCCGGGTTCCTTGTCATAGAGAAAAATCAGATCCACATCCGAGGAGAAGTTGAGTTCTTCTCCCCCCAGCTTGCCCATTCCCATCACCACCAGCCTTATCCCCACGCAGCCATCACCCAGCAAAGATCGGACTCCCTCCAAGGCCCCCTGTATACAGCAAGAGGCCACCTGGGACCACTCCCTCCAAATGTCTATGCAGTCTCGAAGTCCCAGGATCTCCTGAGCGTAAAGACGAACAAGGTTTATGTTCCTGAAGCGGGCAATCTCTTTGGCCAGGTGTTCTTGAGTTGTAATGCCTGCGCATGTCTCAAGAAAGCCCCGGACCAGCTGGCTTTCGGGCTCCATGATTCCTTCCATGTGCAATCCACCCCTGGCGAAAAGCTCTAGGAGAGTCTCTTGGGGATGGCGCAGGAGAAAGGGCGTGAGGCCGGGAGAGGCTCCGGTGAACCAAAGAATATTCGAAAGGGCCTGTTCCGAGAGCATCTCGTGCTGATCCGGGCTCAGAGTTTCCCAAATCCGCCGGACGAGGGAAACAGCCCTCAGGGGATCAGGGGACCTGGCTGCTGCCCTTTTCCAAGAATACTTGGGGGAAATGGGTTCCATGGCCCCATTTTAACTTGAATTGCTTGGCTTGGGCCATTCCAACCTACTGGCCATGGGCAGGCTCAGCATTGCTGGAGTGCAAGGGGAGGCCTCGGCCCAAACCAGGGCCTCCCGCTCTAATTTCGGTTATATGTCGAAATAAAGGAAGAACTCGTAGGGGTGAGGCCTCATTCGGACAGGATCCACCTCATTCTTTCTCTTATAGTTAAGCCACATCTCTATGACATCGGGTGTGAAGACATCACCTTTGAGTAGAAAATCGTGGTCTTTTTCCAAAGCATTGAGGGCCTCTTCCAGGGATCCTGGGGCCGAAGGCACCTGGGCCAGCTCCTCCGGGCTCAGACCGTAAATATCCTTGTCCAGAGGCTCCCCAGGATCTATCCGGTTCTCTATGCCGTCTAGCATGGCCATGAGCATGGCCGAGAAGGCCAAGTAACCGTTGCAGGATGGGTCTGGTGTGCGGAATTCCACCCTTTTGGATTTGGGAGAGGGGGAATACATGGGTATTCTGACTGCGGCCGATCGGTTTCGGCTGGAATAGGCCAGGTTCACCGGAGCTTCGTAGCCTGGCACAAGCCTCTTGTAGGAGTTGGTGGTGGGATTGCATATGGCGCAGAGGGCTGGACAATGCTTTAGTATCCCTCCGATGGCATGTAGGGCTATTTCGCTGAGACCTGCGTAGCGGTCCCCGGCAAATAGGTTTTCTCCACCCTTCCATATGCTCATGTGAGTATGCATGCCCGAGCCGTTGTCCCCAAAAAGGGGCTTGGGCATGAAGGTGACTGTCTTACCGTAGCGTCTGGCCACGTTTTTGAGTATGTACTTGAACCACATGAGCTGGTCGGCTGCCTTGACCAGGGAGGCAAATCTCATGTCTATCTCGCCCTGCCCTGCTGTGGCCACCTCATGATGCTGGCATTCCACCACAATGCCCATTTTTTCCATTTCCAGAACCACCTCTGTGCGAAGATCCTGCAGGCTGTCTGTAGGTGGAACAGGGAAGTAGCCTTCCTTGTGTCTGGGTCTGTAACCTAAATTGGGGCATTCTTCCCTCCCTGAATTCCAGATTCCTTCCTGAGAATCCAGAAAATAGTAACCGCTGTAGGCATTTTGGTCGAAACGCACGTCGTCGAAGATAAAAAACTCGGCTTCCGGACCAAAATAGGCCACCTCTCCAACCCCGCTGTAGCGCAGATACGTTTCGGCCTTCTGGGCTATGTTCCTGGGATCCCTGCTATATCTCTCCTTGGTAATGGGATCAACTATGTTGCATATGAGACTCAGGGTGGGAACCTGCATGAAAGGATCCAGCGCAGCGCTTTGCGGGTCAGGGATCACCAACATATCGCTGGCATGAATGGGCTGCCATCCCCGAATGCTGGAAGCATCGAAGCCAAAGCCTTCCTCAAAACTAACCTCTTCCAGCTCGTGCAATGGCACGCTGAAGTGCTGCCAGAGCCCTGGGAAATCCATGAACTTCAGGTCCACCATCTGGACCCCGTTTTCCTGTGCGAATTCCAAGACCTCCTTTGGTGTCATCTGCACCCTCCTTTTTCATTGTGTTTGATGCTTCAGATTTCACCTCTTAAATCCCTCTCTGGCCCTAGATCAACAGAGAGGATCCTTCCATCAAAGACTCACTCCATAAGCACAACAGCAAGATCACCTCAAAGCGCGTTGACCCCCCTTTCTCCGGTGCGGATTCTTATGACTTCTTCCACAGGAAGCACGAAGATTTTCCCATCTCCTATCTTTCCTGTTCTGGCCACATCCATTATGGCCTCCACCACTTTTGACACCAGTTCCGCCTCTACCACCACCTCTATCTTCACTTTGGGCAGAAAATCCACCACATATTCGGCCCCTCTGTAGATCTCGGTGTGTCCTTTCTGCCTCCCGAAGCCCTTGACCTCGGTCACGGTGATTCCCTTGATTCCGACCCCCGTCAAGGCCTCTTTCACTTCCTCCAGCTTAAAGGGCTTTATGATGGCCTCTACTTTTTTCATGTTCCCTCCCTAATTTTCCTTTTTATGCACCCAAAGGTCCTGAGATTGGCTTTGTCACAGGTGCGGCCAAGGAGTGAGCTCCTGAGAGAGCTGATCTGGAAAGACCTCCTTCGGCCATCTCCAAGCCGTAACCTCTTTCACCGTGGATGGAAAGATCCAGACCTGCCAACTCGTCTTCCTCAGCCACTCTAAGTCCCATCAATGCTTTTACTGCCAACAGGATGCCCAAGGTGAGCCCAAAGCTTAGAGCCCAGGCAACCACCGTGGCCAGAAACTGCACCAGAAACTGGCCGGGATTGCCAGCCAAAAGTCCGTCTGAACTGCCCGGAATGCTGGAGGTGGCAAAGATCCCGGTGGCCAAAGCTCCCCAAGTGCCACCCACCCCATGCACGCCAAAAACATCCAGGGAATCGTCGTAGCCTAGGGCAGGTTTTAGCTTTACCACAGCCAGGTAGCACAGTATTGCTGCCCCCAGCCCTATGGCCAAGGCCCCACCCACCCCAACGTATCCAGCAGCAGGTGTTATCCCTACCAGTCCAGCCACTGCCCCTGTCACTGTACCCAGGGCCGTGGGCTTACCTCTGTGCATCCATTCCACTGCCAACCAGGTACAGGCTGCCATGGCAGAGGCTGTATTGGTCACCACGAAGGCGTTTGTTGCAAGGGCACCAGCCGTGAGGGCGCTTCCCGCATTGAAACCGAACCAACCGAACCAAAGCAGTGCAGCCCCAGTCACGGTCATGGGAAGGTTATTGGGATGCATGGGCTCGCTGCCCATACCCTTTCTTCGGCCCAACAAAAGGCAAGCCGCCATGGCCGAGACTCCTGAGCTGATGTGCACCACGGTGCCCCCTGCAAAATCCAGGGCTCCCAGTTGGGCCAGCCAGCCCTTTCCCCAAACCCAGTGTGCCAAAGGTGCGTAAACCAGGGTGCACCAGGCCATCAGGAAGACCAAGAATGAGGAAAACTTCATTCTTTCCACCAAAGCTCCGGTGATAAGTGCAGGGGTGATTATGGCGAACATGCCCTGAAACATCATGAATAGCTGGTGAGGGATAGTTTGACCCTCGAGGGGTTCGAAACCTACACCCCCAAGGCCCAGGAAATCTAGCCCGCCTATGATGCCCCATTTATCCGGACCAAAGCTCAGGCTGTAACCCCAAAGAACCCACTGCACGCTTACAAAGCAAAGGCAGACAAAGGAAAGCATTATGGTATTGAGAACATTTTTCTTTCTGGCCATGCCTCCATAAAAGAGGGCCAGCCCAGGTGTCATGAGCATAACCAAAGCAGTGGAAACCAACAACCAAGTCGTATCTCCCGTATCTAGTTTGGCTGCCCCTTGGGCCCAAACAAAGGGAGGCTCCATCAGCATTCCCCAAGCCAGACCTATGCCGGCCAAAAACCCCCAAGCTCTATGGAACATTTCAAATCCTCCTGTTTCTCTTGTTGAAAACCGCCCCCTTCCCCTCTCTCCACCCATCTTCTCAAAGGCTATCCGGTGGGCCCCCCGGATGCCCTTTCACGAAGAGGAGTGATGCCAGGTTGAGAGGCTGCTGCTTCTCACTGGATCAAAGCCAGGCCGGAGCTCTCCATCTTCTCCATGGCCTGGTGCAGGCTCCTTTCCACCTGAGCCAGCCTCGCCTTATCCCACACTTTTTGACCGCTGGCATCCTGCACATAGAAAACATCCACCACCTGCCCCCTGCGAGTGTCGATGATGGCTACATGCACCCCAAGTTCCAGCTCGGCCAGAACACTGGTGATTAGAAAAAGCAAACCGAAACGATCCCCAGCGCGAACCTCCACCACCGTGTAAAAGTCAGAAGATCTGTTGTCTATTCTTATCCGCGGTTTCACTGCCGGGTATCTACTGGAAGGCCCTGCCGGTGCTCTGGCCCTCTTGGCCATAAGCTCCTCCATGGCCAGTTCTCCTTGTAGCACTGCCTCCAGATCTTTTTCCATCTCTTTTATCTTGAGGGAATCCAATGACTCGTTGCTTCTGCCACCGAGGGGCTCCACCCTGAAAGTGTCCATGGCTGTACCATTTGTCCAGGTGTGAATTCGAGCCGCCAATATATTCAAACCATGGGCCACCATTACCCCACAGATACGGCTGAAGAGCCTGGGGGCGTCTCTTGTACAAACTATGATTTCCTGATGCTCCTGGAGATTTCTCTGAGCCAAAAGCACCGTGCCTTTTTTTTCCACCAACTCAATGGCCAGTAGCACCTGCTCCACCAACAGCTCCTGCTCTGTGGTAAGAAGATATCTTGGAGGCAGCACTTCGAGCCATTTTTCCAGCTCGGGCTGAGACAACCGATCTTTGAGAGCGCCTCTGATCTTCTCCCTGGCCTCCCTAACCCGCAGGGTTGACTCGGGGGAGACCAAATCGCCTGTTTCCAGAATCCTCCTGGATTTCAAATAGAGCTCCTTGAGAAGCTGATCTTTCCACTCTGTTAAAAGGTCAGGACCCGTTGCCCTGAGATCAGCCAGAGTAAGCAAGTAAAGATCATTGAGTCTTGCAAGGCAGCCCACGGTTCGGCAAAGCTCTACCACCACCTTTTCCTCTGTCAGGTCACGCCCCAAGGCAGTGTCCATCAGGGTTATGTGCTCTTTTACCAGAAAAATGGTTCTTTCAGCCTGGGAACGTGGAACCCACCATCTGTCTAGTATTGCCCGCACCAGGCTTGCCCCCTTGAGGGCATGTCCAGAGCCGTTTCCCTTGCCTATGTCGTGCAGCAGGGCAGCCAGCACCAAAGCCCCCCAACTCTCCAACTCCGAGGCCACTTGGCTGCTGAGGGACTTGGCACTCCCTTTGTTCTTGTTTTGACGGATCAAGGCCAGTTCCCTAACTGTCTCAAGACAGTGAACGTCCACCGTGTATGCATGGTAGGCATCGTGCTGTACTTGGAAGCAGATCCTTCCAAACTCCGGGATGTAGGTCTGAAGCAACCCCAGCCGGTGCATCAGCTCGAGGGCAGCGTAACCGCAGTCATCTGTATCCAGAATTGAAAGAAAAGCGTCCCTGACTCTTCTGGACCTGCAGAATCCTGCGTCCACCATGTGCAAGGAGGCCTTTATCTCGTCTCTTGTGAACAAGTCCAGTTCAATGCCATGCTTGTGGGCAAATGCAATGGCCTCCATCATCTTGGCCGGATCTTGGGAGAAGACCCCTTCATCCACCAGGGTCAATCTGCCCCTTATCACCTGAAAGCCTGGACCCAGGCCTTGGGGGGCATAACTGGGGCCTTCAGGACCGGCCCCAAGGGAGGGATCCGTCACCTTCTGTATGCACTCCTCAACAAAGTAGCGCACGCGGGTTGTATGGCGGTAATATTCCCTCATGAAACTCTCGGTCGGTACGGAACCTGAAGCCCTTGCAGGAAAATCCTTTGCCAGAAGCTCTTGCAGTCCGAAGGTTAGCTGGTCCTCCTTCCTGGCAGTGGTTCTGTGCAGCTGCAGACGCACCTGCCATAGAAAGCTGTGGGCTTGTTGGAGTTCCCTGATCTCATCCTGACTCAAAAGAGCGTGCTGCACCATGTCTTGTAAATTCTTCACGGGAAACACGGCACGTGTCAGCCACATGGCCGCCTGGTAATCCCTTAGGCCCCCAGGGCCGTTTTTGAGATGGGGTTCCAGGAGAAAGGGAGCGCGAGAATAAGTTCTATGCCTCTCCCTGATGGAACCCAAGAGTCCCTTGACGAATTTATCTTTTTCATTCACGGTCAGCTCGCTGCTCAAAGTTCTATGAAACTCCAGAAATAAGCCTTGGTTGCCTGCAAGGAACCTTCCGTCCAAAAGAGCTGTCCACGTGGGGATGTCCCTCAAGGCCACTTCCACACAATCTTGTATTGTTCTTACACTGTGGCCCACCTCCAGATGGAGATCCCACAGGGCGTGAAGGATGCTGTATATGGTTTCCAGAGTTTCTTGGGAGGAAGTTTCATGGCACAAGAACATGAGATCCACGTCGCTCCATGGAGTGAGCTCTTTTCTCCCATACCCCCCAACTGCGACCAGGGCCATATCCTTGGAGGCCGATCTTGCCGACATCTCCCGGAATAGATCCCCCACCATCCTGTCCAACAGATCCGCATAATCTTGCAAGATTGGCCCAGGATCTCCCCAGGATTGGCCTTGTTCCTTTATACGCGACAAGGCCTCTTTTGCTCTTATTAGAATCCGGCGCACCTATACCCCCCAATTTAGTTCGCTTAAAAGAAAATGTGGTGCCAAAAGAGGATTGTTTGGAAAAAGAGAATTTAAACCATTTGAAATCAAGGGATTTCAAGATCAGGGGCCGAGGCTACGTGGCCATACTCCAGGGAACAATTGAGACAAAATTGTAGCGCTATTAGGCAATAACCTACATTTATGTATGATCCTCAGGGTTGGGTCTATTTTCTTCGAGGGGTTGTTTTCCTATCCCCAGGTGCCTTATCACCATGCCCTCCACCAGGAACACCACCTCCTCGGCAATGTTGGTGGCTTCATCCCCTATGCGCTCCAGGTGTCTTCCGGCTATTATGAGTTCAACCCCGCGCAATACCAGCCTATGTTCCCTCATCATCCATTGGATCATCTCTTCCAGAAGGTGTCTGTTCAGGCTATCCAGTTCATCGTCTCTAGCACAGACCTGGTAAGCAAGGGACACATCTTTTCGAACAAAGGCATCCAAACATTGTCTCGTCATGTCTTGAGCTATCACAGCCATCATCTGCAAGGTTGAAGGTATGTCGAAGGATTCCATCTCCGAAAGCTCCAGAGCTCTCTCGGCCACGTTTACCGCCTGATCCCCCATGCGCTCAAGAAAAGTGTTGATCTTCATGGCAGAGGTGATGAACCTCAGATCCACAGCCACTGGTTGCTGAGTTGCCAGAAGCCTTATGCAGTTCGATTCGATCTTATTTTCCAGGGCATTGACCCTTCTGTCCCGCTGGATGACGGCCTTGGCCAAGCCCAGATCTCTACGCACAAGAGCCTGAGTTGCCTCTGAAATGGCCTGCTCCACAAAGGAGGCCATCTTCAAGAGATCATCTTTTACAGCTTCCAGTTGCCTGTGAAAAGAAGCATAGCCCAAGGCGATCTCCCTTCCCCGGGACTCAGCCGAAGCGTCCCGTTACATAATCCATGGTCTGTTGGACCTTTGGAGTAGTAAAAATGCGAGCTGTGTCTCCGTACTCTATGAGCCTTCCCAAGTACATGAAGGCCGTGTTGTCGCTGACTCTGGCTGCCTGCTGCATGTTGTGAGTCACGATTATTATGGTGTATCTTCCCCGCAGGGCATCTATTAGCTCCTCTATCTTACCTGTGGCCACGGGATCCAAGGCCGAGCACGGTTCGTCCATTAGCAATACATCCGGGTCCGCAGCCACGGCCCTGGCAATGCAAAGCCTCTGCTGTTGCCCTCCGGACAAACCCAAGGCATTTTCCTTGAGACGATCTTTGACCTCCTCCCAAAGAGCAGCAGCTCTCAAGGAACGCTCCAGGGTCTCCTCCAGCAGAGCTTTATCACGAACTCCATCGACTTTCAACGGATATAGAACATTTTCGGCTATGGACATGGGAAAAGGGTTCGGCTTTTGGAAAACCATTCCCATGCGCTTTCTCAGACCAATCACATCCACCTTGGGGCCATAAATCTCCTGCCCATCCAGGAGGATCTCCCCCGAAGTGCGAACTCCGGCTATTAAGTCGTTCATGCGGTTGAGGCAGCGGAGAAGAGTGGACTTACCACACCCAGAAGGGCCTATGAGGGCTGTCACAAGTCCTCTTTCCACATCCATTTTTACCTGGAAAAGAGCCTGGGTACTCCCGTACCAAAGGGAGAAGTCCTGGATGCTGATTATGGATCCAGCAGCCCCGGGTCTCACGTGATAAACTGTCTGCTCTTGTCGCCAAGCCAGTCCCTGCATTTGCCCTGACTGCCTCCCTTAGAAATGGGCCTCCTGGAACCTTCGCCGCAGCCGAGAACGCACAAAAATTGCACCCAGGTTCATCAGGGCCACCAGTCCTACCAGGAGTAACGTACTTACAAAAACCATGGGCTTCGCAGCCTCGGAATTGCGGGATTGAAATCCCAGATCATATATGTGAAAGGCCAGGTGCATGAAACTCCTCTCCAGGTGCACATAGGGAAATATGTCGTCCACCGGAAGCTCTGGGGCAATCTTCACAACTCCCACCAGCATCAAGGGGGCCACCTCCCCCGCTCCCCTGGCCATGGCCAAAATAAGACCTGTGAGGATCCCCGGCATGGCCCTGGGAAGAACTATGTAGCGGATGGTCTGCCACCTAGAGGCACCACAGGCCAGAGAACCTTCCCTCATGGAACCCGGCACCGCTGCCACGGCCTCCTCTGTGGCCACTATGACTACAGGCAGTGTGAGAAGTGCCAGGGTCAGAGAAGACCAAAGCAACCCACCTGTGCCAAAGGTTGGGCTGGGAAGTCTTTCCGGAAAAAATAAGGCGTCTATTCTTCCCCCCACCAGGTATGCAAAGAAACCCAGGCCAAAGACACCATAGACTATGGAGGGGACTCCGGCCAGGTTGTTTACCCCTATCCTTATGGCAGACACTAGCATTCCCTGTCTGGCGTACTCCCTCAAATAGAGTGCAGCCACAACACCCAACGGGGCAACCGCCAGGGACATGATCACGGTCATGACAAAGGTTCCAAAGATGGCTGGCATTATCCCACCTTCGCTATTGGCTTCCCTGGGTTCTTGGGTCAGTAGCTCCCACCACCTGGAAAAGTACACTCCCAAGTGATCCAGAACACCTTGGGCATTGGGCCTGAACATTCTGACTATCTCTGAGAGGCGAAGTCTCTTCTGTTGTCCTTCCACAGTTGATAAGGACACCCAGAACTTTGCGTCTTCCTCCCTGAGCTTCTGGATTTCCCGCTCCAACTCTCTGTAATGAGCCTGAAGTCTTTCCATGGTCCAATCGTGATTTCTTTTGGCCCGCAAGTAACTCTCGCTCTTTTCCCCGTATTTCATGGAGGCCTTCTTAAGAGAAAGCCTTTCCCGTTCCATGCTGTGATTCACTCTAGAGATATGGCCTTTTTCTAGATCCCTTATCCTCTGCCTCCTTCTTTGGGCTTCTTTATGCGCATTTCTTATCAATTCTGCTGTAATATCAATCTCTTGATAAGTTCTTCCATCAAGCTCCAGGGATTCGATCCTTCCTATGAAGGGACCCCATTCGGTGCGCTCTATGAACCAGAAATCCTCTGGGGTACTCTGGTCTTGAATCTGAGATTCCAGAACCCACCTGAAATCCTCGTTGTAAATATCGAAGTTGCCGGTTCGTAAGAGTATCCTGCCCTCGAGGCCCCCTTGCCTGATTATCTTTTCTCTGGTCTGATCATCCATCTTTTCCAACTGGTGAGCCTGAGGTCTGAATTCCTCGCGGCGGGAAACCTCTCCGGCCAGGCTGGTTCCATCCTTCAGAACCACCACCCTGATGGGCTTCGGGTAGAACGCCCCCAAGCCGTTCCATACCACAAGAAAAAGAAAACCGGCAATCATGGCCAGCCCTAGAGCCAGAGCACCTCCCAGGCACCACTGAAAAGGCTCCCCCCTTGCTGCCAGATCCGGCCCAGCCGAAGCTTTCCATTTTCCCCTGGATACCACTTTTCCATTCTGGTTCATGGCTGTCTTTCGCCTACCAAAGGTCTTACAGCTGCTGGGCTCTCTTTCGAAAACGCTGTCTTACTAGCTCTGCCAGCGTGTTGATGACAAAGGTCATGGAAAATAAAACCAAAGCGGTCAAAAAGAGCACCCTGTAAAGAGTCCCTCCTTTGACAGCCTCGGGCAGCTCTACAGCAATGTTGGCTGAAAGCGCCCTGAAACCGTTGAACAGATTCAAGTCTATGATGGGGGTGTTGCCTGCTGCCATGACCACGATCATGGTCTCACCCACTGCTCTGCCCATACCGATCATTATGGCCGAGAACACTCCACTGGCTGCCGTGGGAAGAACCACCCAAAGGGCTGTTTGCCAGGGGGTGGCACCGCAACTCAGGCTAGCTGCCCTAAGATGGTCCGGAACCCCACTCAAGGCTTCCTCGGCCAGGGTATAGATAAGAGGTATCACCGCAAAGCCCATGGCAAAGGCCACCACGAGGGTGTTTCTTTGCACATAGGCTCCCACAAAGCCACTTCTGGGATCAAAACCCATCCATTCCAGAAGCCATGCCCCCAAAAGGCTCATCACACTTGCTGTGAAAAACACAGCCGCTGCTCGTCCGGTCTCTGCCCAACGGCTCTTGTTCCAGGGCCACAAACGCTTGCCCAAGAAAAAAGCACAAAGGCAAACATTCATTGGCAGCAGCACCAGACAAAGGGGTGGAAGAGCTCCACGGGCCCCTCCGCTTAACCAGGCCTTTAGGTCTCCGGCAAAAAAAATCTGCTCCACTGCGGAGCCTATTTTCAAGGAAACAAAAAGCCCAAAGGCTATAACACAGGCTATTAGAAAGAGCTTCTTGAGCCCTTGAATCCCTCTTGTGGCTTGATCTGGAAACAATTGTAGAACATAGCCTCCCAACAGCAGGCCCAAAGGAATGAGCAGGAAGGAGATCAGCACAGATGAGATCCAGGACTCCACCACCGGAGCCAGCACCAGTGCTGCCACAAAACCGAGGATGACCGAAGGCAAAGAGGCCATGACCTCCATCACGGGTTTGACCTTGGAGCGCACCTGAGGGGAGAGGAATTCCGATGTGTAAATCGCACCCAGTATGGCCAAAGGAACTGCAAACATAAGGGCATAGAATGTTCCCTTGAGGGTTCCAAAGATCAACGGCACCAAAGAAAGTTTGGGTTCAAAATCCTCTGTTGCACCCGAGGACTGCCAGACAAACTCTGGCTCTGACCTCCCCTCGTACCAAACCTTTCCGAACAGGGTTTCCAAAGAGGTTTCAGGATGGGGTCCCACAAGATGCCAAAGCCCTGCAATCCCATTGGATCCCAAAGCCACCAATGCATCTAGCCTGGGTGCCAAGGCCGCCCTCAGACCAGAGTGGCCAGGCCAAGAGATCACAGCCAAATTCTTCTTGCTTGTGGCATGCCTTACCCTTAGTTCCCCTCCCGCATCCCAGGTTACAAACGTCTTGCCTCTTGTTCCTCCCTCAATGCCTACTATTGGGGCTTTTTGTTTGGACAATTGCCTTGCCAGGACCAACGAGCGGCCGTCCTCTGTTGGAGCCTGCTCCCTATGCACCAGAAACCAGATCCCCACGGAGCCATCTGAACCTCCCACCACCAAAGACCTCTCTCCTGACAAGAAAGCCGCACAGCTCACCTTTACGCCTTGGGGGGTCAATCGGGCTCTTTCGACCAGCTCTTGTCCCTGGGGACGCCCCACGTCAAATCTAAGAAGCTCCCCCTCTTCGCTTATGAGCAAAACCATGCTTCCCTGGCCCCCCAAGAGAAGGTGAAACTCCTGGGGGTTGGACAAAGACACCTTGATTCTCTTGCTCTGTACAGACTCCCTGGTTTGCCCGGTCAAAAGGTTTCTCTTGATTTCCACCCTGTTAACCCAGAGATTCATATGCTCATCCAAGGCTGCCAGGGAGCGGGTAGGGCGTTCCTCGGTACCCCCGATTCGGTAATCCAACTTCAGGATGGCCCCCCCATTGTCCGAAACCTTGATGGGCTCCTCTAAAGAGGCCTCCAGAACAAGGAGCCTTGCTTCGCCGGAGGGGGAAAGCCTATAAATGTTCTTGCCGTCTGTGCGATCTTCGTCAGAGAGGACCATGAGATCCAACGGTACATCCTCGGTCTTTCTGGGATGAGAGACAACTCTTAAGGTCCCCAACCTCACACTTCCATCCTCAAACCCGATGGCAAGATTCTCCTTATCTTGTGACAAGGCCCAAGCCGTAGGCCTCCCATCTCCCAACTCCCAGGAAGGGGTCTTGAGCAAGGTCCCGGTGCCTGTGTGAAAGGCAAAAAGCCTTCCCTCGGATGTGACACCAAAGGCCATGGCTGCTTGCTCGTCCAGATTGAAAAGCGCCACCGTCTGGGTGAGGTTTTCCAAAACCATCTGGCGGGAATCTTTTATTCGAGCCCCTTGAAACAGGGGGATCACCTCCCCTATCAAAAAAACCATAATACCCATCACAGCCAAAAGGACCGATATGCCTCCCAGCGTGATGAGCCTATCGGCCAAGAAGTCGGCAATCAGCACCGACTGCTTGGCTTTTCTGACCCCAGACGGCCGCCTGAAAATAGACTTTCCATCCCGAGACCATGGGGTTGAAATTTGTTCTGGTGATCTTTTCACCTGAGTCCCACTCGAATCTTGTACGTAAACTCTCAAAAAACTCCTGCCCGAATCCCCCGGCCCATTCCAAAACCTGGGAGATCGGGCTCAGGAGTTCATATTTTTTTTAGGTAAAAATGTTACACTCTATGGAGTGATCCCCAATGACTTCAAATCCTCCATGGCCAAGGCAAAGGAAACAGGGTAAAAGCCATCTTTTATGACCGCCTGCTGACCATTTTTGGACAGGACGTACTTGATGAATTCCGCCCGCAGGGGATCCAGTTTTTCTCCGGGTTTGTGATTCAGATAGATGTAAAGGAACCTGGCCAGTGGGTAATCGCCGGCATAGGCATTTTCCGCCACGGCCTGGAAGCATCGAGCACCTTGCTTGGCTGCAAGGGCAATTGCCTTTACATCTGCGGTCTTATAACCAATGCCCGAGTAACCCATGGCGAAGCGGTCAGATCCCACTGCCTGAACAACCGCGGAAGAGCCTGGTTGTTCCTTCACCGTGTCCTTGTAGTCGCCTCCGAACAGAGCCACCTCCTTGAAGTATCCGTAGGTGCCTGAAGCTGAATTGCGACCATAAAGGGATATGGGCTTGGAAGACCACTGGTCCTTCAGCCCCAAATCGCCCCAGGTAGTTATGTCCTTGGGGGCCCCGCCCTTGCGCGTCTTGGAAAATATGGCATCAAGCTGCTGAAGGTTCAAGCAGTCTATGGGGTTATCTTTATGCACAAAGACTGCCAGGGAGTCAACTGCAACCCTAATTCTGGCCGGTTTATATCCGAATTTCTTCTCAAATTCATCTACTTCCTTTGCTTTCATCTCCCTGGACATGGGGCCAAAATGGGCCGTGCCTGCAATAAGGGCTGGGGGGGCTGTGGAGGAACCTTTCCCTTCCACTTCTATTTTTACCCCAGGATAAAGTGATCTGAATCCCTCGGTCCAAAGGGCCATGAGGTTGTTCAAGGTGTCGGATCCGATGGATTTTATGGTTCCAGAGATCCCCTGAGCGACCTTGTAATCTGGAAGTTTGGGATCAAGATCCACTGTGATTCCTTTGGCTGGAAGGCCAAGTAGCCCACCTGCCACCATAACTGCCACCATCTTCATCTTCATGTTGCCACCTCCATATGGGATTTGGAATTTGCTTCGACCCTGGCCCATCAGTCCTTATTATTCGCGCCTCTTGGCCAGTGATCCGGCTCATGTTGCTTTCATGATAGTGGGCCATTGTTACAGCCATGTTACAGTGAAACGACAGTTTATTTGGGAGCACTTCCTCGGGATACGCTTGACCGCAATGGCGGTCATTATTTGATGGCTGCCTTGATTGACAAGAAATCCCTGTCCCTGATCCCAACAAGCGGGGCAATTAATTATGGATCAAAGCTCAGATCACAGCAGGAGGGTAGAGGGGTCCCATTACCCCCAAGACCATGGGTCATGGCTTCATGCCAAAGGAGTTTGGGGACCGTCTCTGCCAAAACCACCTCATGTCTGCTCCTTGGAAAGATCATTCACCTGGTTTGCATCTTAAGAGCTCTGACTGGGGGATTGGTGTGATAGGTGCGGATCTTTTCCTTCATAATCAGTCTTGGCCAATGCTTGGGATTAGGCCCTCTTTCTCTTTAGAGTTTGCTTTGGATCGCCCCAAAGGATGCATCCTGTGGGGCAGATCAATGCGCAGGCCGGTGCTTGGCCTTTTTGCAATCTTGGTTTACAAAGGTCGCACTTGACGGCGATTCCCTTTTGTTGGCTGAAGCCCATGGCTCCAAAAGGACAGGCGCTGACACACTCCCTGCATCCTATGCATTCTCTTTCCTCAATGAGCACCACCCCTTGCTCATCCCTGTAAATTGCCTTGACAGGGCAGGATGCAATGCATGGGGCCTTGGCGCAGTGACGGCAGTAAACCGGCAGGAAAAAGGGGCTCTTCTCGATGACTTTAACAAATCCATTGTCGTAGGATTCCGCATGCTCTTGTTTGCAGGCCACCTCACACGCATGGCAACCACAGCAGTCTTCTTTGAATATGGACAGCGATATTCTTTTCATGGCCTATCCTCTTGTTGTTGTTGCTCGCATCGGGAAATGTTGCAAAGCAACACGCGCAGGTTTGTTGCCCCCATCACAGGGTCCAAGGACTCGTAAGAATCATCGGTCAACAGGTTTATGTTGGAAATGTCCCAACCGTGGCCTTCTTCTTTGATCTCTGGATACCACCAGCCGTGTTCGGCCACCACTACCATGGGATGGATCCCGTCATTGAGCCTTGCCCGTTGCTTTATACGCCCTCTGGGAGACTCTATCCACACCCAGTCCATCTCCTGGATCCCGTGTTCCTTGGCAGTGTCGGGATGAAGTTCCACAATGGGGTAAGGTCTGATCTCTCTGAGCCACGGGATCTGTCGGTTGGCGGAATGGAAAAAAACTGGGATTCTGAGGCCCGCGTTTAGGATATAAGGATATTTTTCCGAGAGGTCAGGCCTGGATACCGGGCTTTCGGGAATTTCAGTGTACTTGGGAAGGGGATCCCTACCCCATTGCTCCAAGATAGTAGAGTAGATCTCCACCTTGCGCGTGGGCGTTGAGAAGCCTGCCTTTCGATACTTGTAGTAAGACATTTCCCCTTGGAGATAGCCTCTCTCTTTGAATTGCTCCCAAGTAAGACCTGTCGGTTCCAAAATGTAATCCAGGGCTTGCTCTACTGTGTCCCACCATTTCTGCCCCATCCTCTTTCCCAATTCCAGGAAAATCTTGTGATCTTGCCAGGCTTCCCCTATCTCCACCACCTTTTGCCTGGCCAACACATAACCATGAAACTTCCAGTTTTCCGATACATGGTTCTGCTCAAGCCAAGTACCTGCAGGAAGGAAAATCTGGGCCAGCTCCGCAGTAGGAGTCAGGAAAAGATCGGCCACCGCCAGAAAGTCCAGTTTCTTGAGGGCCTGATAAATTCCCTTGGCATTGGCTCCTGTAACCACTGGATTGGTTCCCACCAGGATACCAGCCTTGAGGGGATAATTTTTCCCTTCCAATATGGCATCCCAAGCCACCTTGGGAGTGATGATGGTCATCCTAGCGGCCAGCTTGTACTGTTCTCCCCCCAGCCTGGCCTTTCTCTGCTCTGGAGTCAGGGCATCATGGGCCGAGAACTGCGAGACTGTTCTCACGGGGGGAGGAACCCTAAACACATTCCCGCCTGGGGCATCAAGGTTGCCTGTAACCGCCATGAGCCCAATGGCAGTTCTGGTAAAATCCGTGCAGTTGATATTCTGTTCAGTGGGAACTCCCCAGTGGATGGCTGCGGGCTTGGTAAGGGCATAAAACTTGGCTGCTTCCCTTATCAGCTCAGAGGGTATCCAGGTTATTTTCTCCACTTTTTCTGGGGGATACTGCTTTACTCTTTCCACCAGAGCCTCCCACCCGTGGATGTAGTTGGCCACGAATTCTTTGTCATAAATGCCTTCCTCAATAATCACATTCAGAAAAGCCAGAGCCAGGGCAGCATCGGTGCCCGGCCTTATTTGAAGCCAAAGGTCTGCTTTTTGGGTGTAGAAATTCCTCCTCGGATCAATCACCAGTAGCCTGGCCCCTTTCTTGTAAGCCTTCCAGAAATCAACTCCTTTGTATTCATCGGGATTGGTCCACAGAGGATTCACGCCCCAAAGCACTATGCACTTGGGTCCCCCTGCATAGTCACAAATAGGAAAACGTCCGCATGTGATCAAAGAGGCTCCTATGCGCGAAAGGTAGCACATGTGGCCTGCTGTGAGCACGTTGGGGGTGCCCAACATGTTACCAAATCTGGAGAAATGGCTCTCGTAGTCCCTTCCCGTTCCCTGGCCGATGAAAAGTGATTGAGGGCCGTGGTGCCGGATGACCTTCTTGAACTCATATGCAATGGTGTCCAGAGCCTCATCCCAACTGATGCGGCTCCAGCCCCCCTTTGTCTTCTTCATGGGGTGAAGGATTCTATCAGGATGGTAGGCCAGCTGGGTTATGGCCAGGCCTTTGCTGCAAAGTGTTCCACCACTTATGGGCGATTCTGGATCCCCTTCTATCTTGACCACCCTGCCATCCTGCACATGAGCTATGACTCCGCATCCACCGTGGCAGCTTCTGCAGACTGTCCTTATTTTCTTTGCCTCCTGCATCTAGGCCTCCCCTCTGACCTACATTTGGTATTTCTTTGCTCCTCTCAAGAGCTTTTCTGAATCCCATCTTCACCTTTTCCCCGAGGCACAGCCACTTGCGCTGCAATCCGGCTGCCACCTCGGTGCCCCCTCTTCAAGGGTTAGCTGCCCATGAAGAAGTTGGGCAGAAAAAGCGTTATCTCGGGAAAAAGGAAAAGAAGCACTGCACAGGCTATGAGTCCCAGCAGAAAGGGGAGCACCCCTTTGTAAATCACATTAAAAGGCACCCCGGTTATATGCTTTACCACGAATACGCAGATGGCCACTGGCGGGATGATCACACCTATCATTATGGTGATACCGATCATGATCCCGAACCATATGGGATCATAGCCCAATTTCAAAACAGCAGGATAAAAAATGGGAGTGGCAAGGATCATGAAAGCCAGATCGTCTATGAATGAACCGCCCACCAGATAGATCAGAATGATGAGCACCATGACCAAGGAGCGATGCAGAGGAAGGGACGTGATCCAGTCCGCAGCCATAAATGGAATCTCGGTGACAGCCAGAAAATGACCCAGCACATTGGAGCCGAAGATCAAAAGCAACACCATGCAGGCTGTTCTTAAGGACTCATCGAAGGATTTTGCCAGCTTCTTGAAATTCAGCTCCCTTCTTCCAGCTGCCAAACCCAGCACACCTACGGTACCTATGGTCCCAGCCTCTGTGGGGCTGAACACCCCATGCATCATGCCACCGATTACCACAAAGAAAATAGCCCCTACCCAAAAGAATTCGGGGATTGCCCTCAAGCGTTCCGACCATGGGGCTCTCTGTCCCCTCGGAGCCAGCTCGGGGGTCATCCTTGCCCAAAAGTAGATGATCAGGATAAAGAAAAAAGAGATGAGAAGCCCGGGGACGATTCCGGCCAGAAAAAGCCGGCCTATGGACTGCTCCACGACTATACCGTAGATGATCAGCACCAGGCTGGGCGGTATCAGCATGCCCAAGGTCCCCACCGAGGCCACAACTCCAGTGGAGAGCCTCTTGTCATATCCGTAACGATCCATTTCTGGGATGGCCACCCCTGCAAAGGTCGCGGCAGTAGCCAAAGTGGAACCGCACATGGCTTTAAACAAGGTTGCGCCCACCACAGTAGTCATGGCCAGCCCACCTGGGATCTGTCCCACAAATTTATGGGAGGCCACGTAAAGCCGCTTGGCTATGTTGGAGTTTGATGCCACCTGCCCCATCAGCACAAAGAGGGGGATGACCGTGAAACCATATGTGGTGAAGGTATCAAAGAAGTCCTTGACCAACAAATTGGATGCTGCATGAAAACTCACCAGGTACGCAAATCCGGCGAAACCGATGAGGGCCATGGCCAAGGCCAACTCCAGACCGGAGAAAAACAGGACCATCAGGGCCACAAGCCCCACTATCCCGGTTGAGACCTCACTCATACTTTTCTCTCCTGAGGAGTCTTATGAGCTGAGAAAACAGCGTTGCTGACTCCAGCATGCAGCTGAGTGCAAAACCAAAGGTGATGGGGTAGTAAGGAATCTTCAGGCCAGCACTTACCTCTCCGGTCTTGATGAGGTCCAACCCATAGAGGATAAAGTTGTATCCCATGAGCAAAAAAAGCAAAGCTCCTATCAAGGTTGTCAAGGCCTTAAGGGAGGAGCTCCATCTTGGGGGAAGCCTCTTGACAAGAAAATCCACGAATATATGCACCTGGGCCAAGGAGGAGTATGGTATGGCAAAGCCCACAACTATGGCCCCCGAGAAGCACACCAACTCGATGGAACCCACGATGGGCTTTCCCAAAGTTCTCATGAGTATGTCTGTGAGGGTCAGGATTATCATGAAGGCCAGACCAAACCCGGCAACCACATGCAGGGAAAGGTCCATCTTGTAAATTATCCACGTCCAACGCCTCAAGATCTCATCCTCCTGACCAGGAGCCCGGATGCTGCCGGCATGAAACTACCGGCAGCATCTCTTTGTTAAAAAAATCAGGCTTTCTCTAAGGATTCTTCTTCAGGTACTCCTGACAGAACTCCAGAGCTTCTTTGGCCGGAAGACCCTTGGCACTCATGTTCTTGACCCAGTTGTCCAATATGGGCTTCATCTTCTCAGCGGTTTTTGCCTGCTCCTCTTTGGAAGCCGCAACCACCTTCACCCCCTTTTGGATGGCAAACTCTTTTGCCTCCTTGTCAAGCTCGTCCCAGAGCTGAGCCTGCTTCTCGTTCCACTGCTCGTTAATCTTTTCTATGGCCTTTCGGTCGGCCTCGGATATGCTGTTCCACTTCTCCTTATTCATGATCACGTAGATGGGACTGGTGTACGAAACACCGTAATTCTCCACGCTACATTTCACCACTTCGGCAAACCTCCAACCTTTGAGGGCCTCGAAGGGAAGCAGCACCCCGTCTAGAAGCCCCTTCTGGAGGGCATCATAGGTCTCTGTTATGGGCAGAGTAACCGGAGCTCCTCCGAAGGCCGAGACAATTTCGGCATTTTCTGCATTGGCTTTGATGCGGAGCCCTTTTACCTCCTCCACCGTGGATAAGAGCTTCTTGGTATGGAAAAAACCTGGACCGTGGCCATGCAGATACATGACTTGTACATCATCGAATTCCTTGGGCTTGAACTGCTTGTAATAGGCTTGGCTTAGCCTGGTTGCCTGGGATCCGCTCCTGTACCCCAGGGGAAGGGTGAGCACTCCACTGAGGGGAAGCCGGCCAGGCGCGTAAGCCAGCAGACTCTGTCCCACATCCACGATACCCTTGACCACACTGTCATAGGTTTGCATAGGGGGGGTAAGAGTGCTTCCTGGAAAGTATGAAAAGGTCACTCTGCCCTCGGTGGCCTTTTCTATGGCCTTGCACCACTCTTCTGAGAGCTTGCTTATGGGATGCACGGGCGGGAAAAAGTTGGAGTACTTGAGTTTGAGGGTCTTGCCCTTGGCAAGCACCGAGCTAGAAAAACACAAGGATGCTGCACAAACCAGAAGCGAGCAGATCAGTTTGCGGCCAGTCATTTTGGTTCCTCCTTTTTTTGACGGTTTGCACTGCAGAAGACTCCTCTATGGCATAGCAAAATCATCCTTTGTCAAATCCGTCCCAATGGCTGTTTCCCGAAGAGCTTTCCAAGAATTTTCTCTTGATCTCCCTTTTCAGAATTTTGCCCGCCGGGCTCTTGGGCAGATCTTCCACAACAAAATATTCCTTGGGCACCTTAAAAGGAGAAAGGTGGGCTTTTAGGAAGTTCTTCACCTCATCTGGCACTATTGTGTGGCCTGGCCTTGGGACTATGAAGGCTGTGACCCGCTCACCCCATTCCCGGTCCGGCAGCCCAACCACAGCACAAGACTCCACCCCGGACAAGGTGTAAATAAGCTCTTCCACCTCGCGAGGGTATACGTTCTCCCCCCCGGTGATTATCAGATCCTTGATGCGGTCCACTATGTAAAGATAGTTGTTCTCATCAAAGCGGCCCACATCCCCTGAGCGAAGCCAACCATCAGGGTGAAAAGCCGAGCGGGTGCCTTCGGGGTTTTTCAGATAACCTTTCATCACCACGGGGCCGCGTATGCAGATTTCTCCCGTGGCACCCCGGTCCAGAATGTTTCCGGCTTCGTCCCTTATTTGCACCTCTACCCCTTGGACCGTTTGCCCCACAGATCCCACAACGTGCCTGTAATAGTGGTTGTAGGTGACGGGCATGGCCTCAGTCATGCCGTAGGATTCGGCTATGGTGATATTGGTTCGCTCTTTCCATTTTCTTACTGTGTCCATGGCCATGCTGGCAGCAGCCGAGAAACAATAGCGCAAATTCCCTAGCTTACTTTCCAGGTCGGGCAGGCCCAGCAAGCGCACATAGACCGTGGGAACCCCATAGAACTTCGTGACTCTACCTCTTTGCATGGCATCCACGATACGATCCATGTCAAATCCTTGTAAGATCTCTAGGCACCCTGCGCTCACTACGGTGGCATTCATTATGTGGATCTGCCCGAACACATGATTGAAGGGCATGAAGCATAAGGCACTGTCATTTTCCGTGGAACGTTCAAAGTGGGCTATGCTGTGGCTGGAGAAATCCATGCCCTCATGGGTAAGCATTACGCCTTTGGGAACTCCGGTTGTGCCCCCTGTGTATAGGACCGCTGCAGTGTCTTTCCTATGCCTGTCCATGGCTTCGAAGGATGGGGTCCCCATCTCCATGAGAGCTTGGAGATCCAGGTCTCCGTCTGGGCAAATCACAGTTTGCAAGCCATCTGGTCCCCTGAATTTCTCCAGAGTCTCAAGTTTCTTACCTTCCGTGAAGATTGCTTTGGGTTCGCAATGTTCCAGGAGACGAGCCAGCTCCTCTTGAGTGAGCAGATGCGAGAGGGTGACTGCCACGCATCCTGCCTTGAGCACAGCATAGTAAAAGACGACCCAGTCTATGGAGTTAGGGGCGTAAAGGGCCACATGCTCCCCTGGTCTCAAGCCTATTCGCAGCAAGGCAGTGGCCACACGGTTTGCTCTTTGGTTGAATTCACTATAGGTGAGCTCCACTGCCTCCTGACGCAAGGCTGGCCTGTGAGGAAAAAAACTGGCTGAGATTTCCAAGCTCTTAGCAAAATTCATGGGGTGCGCCTTCTAATGTCAGGTTTGATCCCAAGCAACCACCCTGTGGCTTCACCACGCAGTTGCTTTTTTTCCATCTCAGAAACACATTTCTTGACTGCCTACTGAGGGCCACAGCCCTGGGCTCATCGATGACCACATGGGCTTGGATCTCCATGGGGAAACTCCTGGCTGCCCAAAGCAGCAGAGGCATGCTTCCATGGAACAGGGTTCTGTAACCTGGCCTGGAAATCATGGGTTGGTATAATATTAGTCCAAGCACTACATGTCAAGAAAAAAAAAGCCTGCTATAATTCATTATCTTTTCCAGGCAAAAAAACCTCATTGGGGTCATAAAGATGGTTGTTTTCAAACCTGTTAGACAAGGCAGGATCTCCGAGGAGGTAGCCCAGCAACTCAAGGAATCCATTCTTCTGGGTAGGTTCAAACCGGGTGACAGGCTCCCTTCGGAGAGGGACCTGGCTTACCAGTTTAGGGTTAGCAGGGTTGTCATCAGGGAGGCTCTTAGAGCATTGGAGAACCTGGGATTCATCCTGACCCGACAGGGTTCCTCAGGGGGTGCGTTTGTAACGGAACTGACCTTTGAACGCCTCTCCCGTGCATTCCTGGACCTTTTCCTGGCAGGAAAGATATCCATTCCAGAGATGTACGAGGTTAGGCGTTTGGTGGAGCCCGAGGTGGCTAGGCTGGCTGCCAAGCGAATAACCCCGGATTATTCGGAGCGTTTGAAAAAAGCCTTGGAAGAAGAAGAACTGCCCCCGGTTTCATTTCCCGAGGATTTTGACCGCAAGACAAAAGTTCACCTGCTATTGGCGGAAATGTGTGGCAACCGATTCTTTGAAGCCCTGGTCAGGTCGGCCATGGAACTCACCATGAAGGTCATTGAGGCAGTGAGGCCTGATCCCATGTTCATCCATCCCGCAGGATTGCACCGGCCCATAGTTGAAGCCGTGGTAGCCCGCGATCCTGATGCAGCGGCTGAAGCCATGAGAAAGCACACGGCCGAGTTCGGCGAGACGCTCATAAAGATGGAGGCCACCTATCGAGGGAAGAATTCTTCCTTCCCATTGCGCCCGCCAGAAGTTTGAGTTTACAGAATCACCGAGCTGGATTGCAGTTTGCAAACCAAAACACACTATCACAGGCTGGAATTACCTGTGAAATCCCAAGATGAGGCTGATTGCAGGGGAATCGTGCTGGGCTGTTTTGCACCTGAAACCCTGCCGGCTCTTGGCAGATGTGGCCAGGGGCTGTAGAGACTCCCTCTTCCAGGACAACCCAGACCCCACTGAGAAGGATGGTGGCCCCGAAGGGGCACGCTTGCCCGTGCCAGATGACCTTTCCTCGACGTTCCTCACACCAGCCTTCATGGCTGCAAAGAAACTCATGCCTCACATTCCCTTGCCCTCAGGCTCGCACGGATCAACAAGCGGTGGGTTGAGGGTCAATCCGGGCTGCTCAAAGGCAGGCAGTATGATCCTAAAGATGCTTCCCTTACCCACCGTGCTTTCCACTTCCACCCTTCCACCATGGCTTTGAGCCACATGTTTCACAATGGACAGGCCCAGACCTGTTCCGCCCAAGCCCCTGGATCTGTTCTTGTCTACACGATAAAACCTCTCGAAGATTCGAGGAAGATGCTCCTGGGGAATCCCCACACCCGTGTCCTCCACCACGATGTGTGCATCTTTTCCCTCCAAACCGACCTCTAGTGATACGCTACCACCTGCTTCCGTATAATTTACGGCATTTTCCAGGAGGTTTACCAAAGCCTGTTCCAGCTGGCGTTGATTCCCTTGCACTACAACCTCAGTTTGGGGCAGTCGCTTTAACAGTTGCAAGCCTTTGCCTTGAGCCAGCTCTGTTACGGCTTCAAGGGCGGTCTCGGCCAAATCTCGCAACCTGACCAGGTCCCTCTTGGGCCCTCCCGTGCCGGATTCCAGCTTGGAGAGTTCCAACAGATCCCCCAAGATCTTCTCAAGGCGAAGCACATGGCGTTGTACGATCTCAAGAAAACGCCGGGCCTGGGGTGGATCCTCCAAGGCTCCCTCTAAAAGAGTCTCCACCGATGCCCTCACCGCTGCCAATGGGGTCTTGAGCTCATGGGAGGCACTGGCCACCAGGTCTCTTCTTATCTGCTCTATTCGTCTTCTTTCCGTCACATCGTGGAATACCGCCACAGCCCCCTTTCCCCCAACAGGAGCAACTTGTACCTCCAGGGCCCTTGTAGAAGTCCCCGATGTCCTGATTTCCAGGGATTGACTCTGCCCCTGGGAGATGCAGCTTTCCAGAGCTTCCTGTAGATCTGCCTTTCTGAAGACCTCTGCCGCAGTCCTTCCTATGGGATCTACACGAGGTTCCATCAACTCGGACAGAGCTTTATTGACCAGAAGAATCTTGCCTCTATCATCAGTAAGCAACACCCCTTCCACCATTCCCTGGATAAGGGTTTCCATGCTGTCACGAGCCTCTTTAAGCTCCCTTATCTTTGCTGCCATATGGAATCCCAATGTCTCAAGCGCCCTCTCAACGCGGCTCACCTCCGAGGGCTGGTAATATAATCCCTCGGGTTTCTCCAGGTCCTCTTCGGTCATCTGCCTGATTTTCTTGGCAAGATCCTCCAGCTCTTTCCCCCTTGCCATGGCCACCAGGTGGGCAGCCAGTAAACTCAGAGCCAGTGCCAGGATTGTACCTGCCAGAATCATCATCCGACCTTTTTGAGACGCTGAATATACCTCTTCCAAAGGCATTGCCACGCGCACAACCATCTGGGGGTCTTCAGGTGACCCAATCAGGGAGGCCGCATAGAGAAGATCCACTCCCAGGGTGTTGCTGTACCTTATTGAACTACCTGATCCACTCCTCAGAGCCTCTCTGACCTCCATGCGGTCTCCATGATTCTCCAGCAATGGAATCTGCTCTATGGGCACCTGGGAGTCCCCTACCACCTTTCCATCGGGAAGCATTAGAGTCACTCTCAGCTGAAAACCAGATCCCAACCAGTCTGCCAATGGATCCATGGAGTGCAAAGAGGACCATTGGGAGTGACTTGACCTCAAGAGCTCCTTCATAACAGATGACTGCCTTCCCAGGTAACTGGAGGCATCTCTCAGCATTTCTTCCTGGATTTCACCAAGCCAGTACAAGCCCCCTGCGGCAAAAATAAGCACTAAGCCCCCGCAAACCAGAAATACTCTTTTTTTCAAAGAGAATCGTTGAAACACTCGATCCCCCATTTGATCCATGTACCTGATTTCACCATTCAAGTGTCTTGCACAAGCCCTGAGCAAATACAGGCCTCAGGTCCTCTTATAAAGATCCCTGAACCCAGGGGAAGCTTTTTCCACCTGATTCCTCATTGCTCCAAACAAACGGTTACATCAAAGCAGCCACAGACTTCAAATCCTGAAGCGATAGCCAACCCCCCGCAAGGTCTCAATACAACCCTTAGCTGGTCCCAGCTTCTGTCTAAGCCTTCTTATGTGGGTGTCAACAGTTCTGGCATAACCTTCGTACGAATAGCCCCACACCCGGTCTAACAAGACATCCCTGCTTTGTATTTTCCCTGCATGGGCGGCCAGATGATATAAGAGTTTGAACTCCGTTACAGTGAGAGTTATCTCCTTGCCTTGCACCTCTACTCTGTAGCCCTCAGGATCAATGAGCACGCCCGGGAAACGAAGTATCTCCAGGCCCCTGGTTGTCTCCTCTTTGCGCCTCAGGATGGCACGCACCCGTAGCACAAGTTCTTTAGGACTGAAAGGCTTTGGCAGATAATCGTCCGCCCCCAACTCAAAGCCAACGATTCGGTCCACCTCTTCGGCCAAGGCAGTGAGCATTATGATTGGAATATTCCTGCTGTTCTCATTTTGCCTTATTCTACGGCATAGCTCTTTGCCGTCCATTTTAGGAAGCATTATGTCCAGAACCACCAGATCGGGCTTCTCCCTAAGAATCAAAGTCATGGCCACTTCGCCATCCTTGGCCTTCAACACACGAAAACCTGCCCGCTCCATGTTATAGGCCACAAGTTCCAAGATGTCTTCTTCATCCTCTACAACCAAAACCGTTTGTTGCCTCACTCCAATGCCTCCATCCCAAACATGACCTGAACTGGCTTCACTGGTAAAGGATACCCCTCACTCAACTGCTTCACTCAAACGATATCAAACAGTACATCTAGCTATCCCCAAAACCACGGCCATCTAACCCTTGTCCATGGGAATATCCCTCAACCACGCTGCCCCGACCAATGATACGGCTAAAGTTATTTGTCATTCTACACCATGGCGGTGACACCAACATATCGGAAATGAGACAAAAAGGTTACAAACCCTTGAGGCATTTATGCCCGAGATTTGTCCATGCCCCCAAGAAAGCCATGTATGAACCTCTTGTGGAAATTTTGCCATTGTCTGGTCAGGGCTCCCTTGCTCTGGAAGCCACAGGAGAAAACTCAGGGGCTTGTCGCAAATGAAATAGGTCTTTTCTTGCAACGGGAAGACAAAGGCTGTGCTACAATAAAATCCATTACAAAGGGAGGTCCTTGAAATGGAAAAGAAGGTTGTTAAGAGCTCAGGGGCTCCATCACCCATAGGGCCTTATGAACAAGGGATAGTAGCCGGAGCACTTCTTTTTACCTCGGGGCAGATTGGGATAGATCCCCAGACAGGGGCCCTCGTGCAAGGAGGAGTGGAGGCACAGGCAGAGCGGGTTTTCAAATCGCTTTTGGCCATACTGGATGCAGCCGGCTCTTCGCCGCAAGATGTTTTGAAGGTGAATCTTTATCTGACGGATCTCAAAGATTTCTCATCGGTCAACAAGATTTATGAACGCTTTTTCGGATCTAACCCCCCGGCTCGCACCACTGTTCAGGTCTCTGGACTCCCCATGGGGGCGGCTTTGGAAGCCGATCTGATAGCCAAGGTGGGGGCAGGGGTATAAGAGGTGACGTGGTGGCTGAGATCATCCATTTCCCCAGGAGAACCCCAGAGGCCAGCACAGAACGGATGCTTGTCAAATGGGCCACGGAAATGGGCTACAAAATATCTCCCAGGGCCACGGTGGCATCCCTCCCGGACAAGCTGGTTCTTTCTCTGGCCGAGTCAGACCCCAGGGGTGCAAGCCTGTTGGAGGCAATGGTATGTATGGTGGTCTTAGGTAAGAGGCAACCTCTAACAGCTTTGCCGCCCCAGACACGCATGAGACTCTTGGAGCTTTCTCTTTTCTTGATTGATGTGGTTCGTTTCGAGTGCATGGCCCGCTTGGATTGGATCGAGCCTCAAAGGGTGAGGGAATTGCCTTTAGTGGAGATTCTCTCAAAGGAGCCCTCTGAGCTTAAGCAACTAATAGGCCCTCACAGGCTTTGGCAGGATCATCCTCACTTCCACAAGTTCGAAGCACTACCCTTGATGGAAAAAGAGACCTTTGTGCGAAGAATGATTCCTCAGGCTCTGGAGCTTTTCAGGCGTAAGCTGAAGCAGACCCCGTAAGAATAGAAGGCCTCAAAGGGCCAGACACCTTGACAGGCAGCAGCGAAATAATTAGAAATTTTTTATATAAACCCCCTGGAAGGGCCTGAGACTTGAAAAGGGGAGGATCTGAAAAATGCCTGTTTACGAGTACCGCTGCAAGAAGTGCAAAAAAGAGTTCACGGTGACCATGTCCATCTCAGAAAAAGAGAACAAGAAGGTGACCTGTCCCTCCTGTAAGAAGGGGAGTGTAGAACAGCTTATAACCCCTTTCATGACCAAGACCTCCCGAAAGAGCTGACCCTCGCAAAGACGCCATCCTAGAAAAGCCGGGGCGTCAAGGCGCGTTGTTAGCATTGGCGCCCTGTGCTATATTCCTCATGTGGGCTGATGCCTTCTTGAGCCTCGGTACGCCGGAGAAGATCCTTCAGGTTGAAGTCTGTTTTGTCTCCTGGCTGAAAAGATCTTTCTGTGTTTGAGGACTCCCTCCGGCAGTACTTCAAGAGTCTTGGAGAATTCAAAAGGTTCTTTTCTTAGATTTGTGCAAACATGGAGAAGGTATGACTTTGGTTACCAGATTGATCCCAATGCTATTGGGGATGCTGCTTGTGTGGAGTGGCTGCACTTCCTCTTTCAAGGGGGGGCAGGCAGCCGGCGTGCTTCCTCTGGATCCGGACTTGCAGCTTACTTCCAAGGCCGCATACCACACGCTCATGAGCTTCTTGATGTCCAGAGATGGCAAGAAAGGCGATGCCTTAGAGCATTTGAGAAAGGCCGTAGAGGCGGATCCTGATTCGCCTTACCTGAGGTTTCTGTTGGCACACCAACTGGCCCAGAACGGTTCTGTGGAGGAGGCCCTAAGTGAAGCCAATAAGGCGGTTTCTTTGGCCCCTGAAGATTTGAGGGGCCTGATGCTCCTGTCTGAGCTGCAGTTGAGCAGGGGCATGACCGAGGAAGCCATGGGCAACTACAGGCGAATTCTGCAGATCGACCCTGGGAATCTGGAAGCGGCCATCAGATTGGTGAACCTTTTGCGGGAGAAAAAGCTCTACGGTCAAGCCGTGGAAGTGCTGGAAAAAACAGCCACAGCTAGACCTAAGGATCCCTTGGGAGCTTATTACATGGCCAAGCTGCAAGAGGAGATGAAGGATGTGGAGGCAGCGGCTCATTGGTTCAGGAAGGCTTTGGCCATAAACCCCGGTTTTACAACCGCTTACCTGGAACTAGCTGCTCTTTATGAAGCGGCCAAGCGCTGGGAAGAGGCCTGCGCAGTGTACAGAGAGCTGCTGGATCTGGAGCCAGGAAATCAGAGGGCCCTGGCCAGGCTCGGCCAGCTCTTGATCATGCAGGATCGGTTCCAGGAAGCCACTGGGCTTTTCGAAAGGCTCAAACAAATGCATCCGGCAAGCGGTGAGATCCGCCTGAAGGTGGGTCTGCTCTATTTGGAACTCAAACGTTACGAGGAGGCCATCAAAGAATTCCAGGAGAACCTGGCCCAGGGAATAAAGGTGGAGCAGAGCCGCTTTTACCTGGGAGTGGCCTTGGAGGAGGCGGGTCAGACATCCAGGGCAATGGAAGAGTTCAGACGAATACCTAACACATCTGAGCTTTATCCCGAGGCCGTGGTACACATGGCAGGCATCTTGGAAAAGAAGGGTAATCTGGAAGAAGCCATAGACGAGGTCCAAAAAGCCAGGCAGGCCGCCCCTGCAGAGGAACTCCTGGTCAGGTACTTGGCCAGACTTTACAACAAGGCCAGGCGGTTCCAGGAGGCCGTGGAGTTGGTGAAAAAGGCCCTTGAGGAAGATCCCAACAATGCCAAGCTTCATTTTGCCCTGGGAGTGGCATACGACAAGGCAGGCGACAGTGCCTCCACCATCAGGCAAATGGAAGAGGTGATTAGAATCGAACCTGACAATGCCGATGCCCTCAATTACCTGGGTTATACTCTGGCGGTGAAGGGGATTCGCCTAGAAGAAGCAGAGCAGTACATAAGGAGGGCTCTCCAAAAGAGGCCCAATGACGGTTACATCATAGATAGTCTCGGCTGGGTGTTCTTCCAGCAGGGAAAGCTGGAACAAGCCATCAAAGAATTGGAGCGGGCTGTGGAGTTGGTCCCCGCAGATCCCATCATCCTGGAACACCTTGGTGACGCTTTGCTTAAAAAAGGAGAGTTTCACAGGGCCATAGAGCTCTACAAGAAATCCCTGGAGCTGGATTCCGAAGAGCGTACAGAGGCCCAGAAGGAAATGCTCAAGAGAAAATTGCAGGAACTCCTGGAGAGGCAGAAATGAGCCCGTGGGTCTTTCCTTTGCTCAAAAAAGGCTTGAGGTGGCTAATGCTGGGGCTACTGATCCTGGCAGTCCCGGCATGCGCTCCCAAGGCTCTGGTGCGCCCGAGTTCCCTGCCCTCTGCACAGGAGTTGCTTGAGAGGCTTCAGGCCGAGGACTCTGGAATAACGACCCTCCAAGCCGTGGGGAGCCTCAAGTGGACAAAAGAGGGAGAAAAACAGTCTGTGGATCAAGCCCTGGTTCTCAGCAGGCCAGGGAACCTTCGCCTGGAAGCCCTGTCTCCCATGGGCCCTTCGCTCTTGAGCATCTCCATAAGCAGGGGAGTTGCCCAAGTATACGTGCCAGGGGAAAAAAGAGCTCTCAGAGGAGCTGCCTCGGATAAGATCATGGAACGTCTTTTCGCACTGCCCATGAAGGTGGATGAGGTATTGGGAGTACTGTGCGGCAGGCCTCCTCTTTGTGCAAAGTTCTCTTCGGTTGAGGCCAGGTCCGAGGCCGGGGTGTGGATCCTTGAGCTGGACTGCCAGGACTCAGGCCTTCACCAACAGCTTCGGTTGGACCCAGTTCATGGGGACCCCATGGGAATGGTCGTGCTTTCTTCTTCAGGACAGTTGCTTGTGAGCATCTCATGGTCGGGTTTCAAAAAAGTAAATGACTTGAGGCTTCCCACTGAAATAAGGGTCGAACTGCCTGCCAAGGCCAGCCGCGTGGAGTTAAGGCTCAAGGAACTGGACCCGAATCTGCCCATTCCAGAAGAAAGGTTTCGTCTGGAAATACCCCAAGAGATACAGGTGGAACCCCTCTCCTGAATCAGCTCTTGCATAAGCCAAGAACTCTGTAAGAGGATTCTGTCTAAGTCAGATCACTGCCCAAGACTCATGATGTTGAAGGCTATATGCCCAACCCCTTAGCAGCATTGAGCTACTCTCTCGTGTAAGCCGGATGTGGGCTACTAAGTGGAGCATCAAAGAGGGTTTAAGCTGTAGCGGTTAATATCAGGATATCATGAGCTTAGCATGCATTGACAAATAATCATGAGTGCTGCGAGCTCACCCTTAGCCCACAAAAGATCAGATTTTCAAGCTTGCCCCAGGGAGGTGATCCGGAACGGCTCTAGAGCTCCTTTGCCAGGAACTTGAGCATTGACAGGGCGTATGGGATGTCGTAAAGTTAGTTGGGTTTAACTTTCTTTGATGGGTCAAACTACCCATGGCGCGGCCGAGACTTACTCCAAGCATGGAAGATTACCTGGAGGCCCTCTTTAGGTTGGAGCAGGAACGAGGAGTGGTAAGAGTCAAGGAATTGGCTGATTCCCTGGGGCTCACCAATGCCAGCATCTCCACGGCCGTATCCAAACTGGGTAGGCTCGGCCTTGTTACCTATGAACGCTACGGTCCCATCCGTCTCACTGCTTTGGGCCGCCTCATGGCCCAAAGGGTCATTCGACGTGAAGAGGTGCTGGTTGCTTTCTTTTTTGAAGTCTTAGGAATTCCGGAACAGAAGGCACGTCGGGAGGCATGTCAGATGGAGCATTCCTTGAGTCCCGAAGCCCTCGAGGCATTGGAGGCCTTCTTGGACTACCTTAAGAAGAAATCCGAATTGTTGGACGGATGGCGGGAAACTTATAAGTCCGAGAAAAGCACCGATGGACTACAGTCATAGGAGGATTTATTTGCATCGCGTGGATCATTCCATATTGGGTAGACAGGGCTTCATGAAAAAGCTTTTGCTTGTGGGCAACCCCAACGTGGGCAAAAGCGTTCTTTTCTCTTCTCTTACCGGAAGGTACGTTACGGTTTCTAACTACCCGGGCACCACGGTGGAGGTCAGCCGCGGCAATGCCAAACTCCTGGGCAGGCTCTGGCAGGTCATAGACACCCCTGGAGTGAACAATCTTTTGCCCCATTCAGAGGATGAGAGGGTAACAAGAGATTTACTCATGGAGGAAGACGGGCACAAGGTTATTCAAGTGGCAGACGCCAAGAACCTTCGCCGGGCCCTGCTCATAACCCTAGAGCTGGCCGAGATGGGGCTGAATCAGATTTTGGTTTTGAACATGGAGGATGAGGCCCGGGACCTGGGCATACAGATAGATGTTCAGAAACTCTCGGAAGTTCTAGGCATCCCAGTGGTCACAACCGTGGCCACCAGAAAAAAGGGTCTAGACCGGGTGATCCAATCCTTGGAAAAGATGAAGGTAGGCTCCTGCACCACAAGCTTTACCCCTGAAATAGAGCAAGCCGTGGCAGATTTAGAGCCCCTTTTGCCCGAGGCTCCCATCAGCCGCAGATCTCTTGCACTGATGCTGCTATGTGGAGATGAGACCCTTTCTGCTTGGCTGAACGCCCGAGTCTCAGAAAGACATGTGGCACGAATAGAGGAGATATGCAGGGCGCTACAGACCAAGTATGAGCAACCCGTAGCTTATGTTGTCAACAGGCAAAGACTCCTCAAGGCTGACCAGATAGTTGATCAGGTAATGCGCAAGGGCATCCAGGAAGTTCCGAGGCGTCTTCAACGCGCGGGGGACTTTTCCATGCACCCCGTATGGGGCCCCCCGATTCTTTTGGCAGTGCTCTTTCTAATTTACCTGGTGGTGGGACGTTTTGGGGCAGGCTTCCTGGTGGATCTCATAGAAAATGAATTCTTCGGCCAAGTTCTGGTTCCCTGGACACAGAAGGTCGCTCAGCTAATACCCATTGCTTTTTTTAGGGATCTGCTGGTGGGCCAATATGGCCTTGTAACCATGGCCTTGACTTACGCCTTGGCCATAGTTCTTCCCATAGTAGGAACCTTCTTCTTTGCCTTTGGCGTACTGGAGGACTCGGGCTACATGCCTCGTTTGGCAGTACTTGTTAACAAGGCATTTAAGTTGGTGGGACTAAGTGGAAAAGCGGTGCTTCCTTTGTTATTGGGCTTGGGCTGCGACACCATGGCAACCCTCACAGCCAGGATCTTGGACACCAAGAGGGAACGTATCCTGGTGACTCTGCTCCTGGCCCTGGGGGTGCCCTGTTCGGCACAGCTTGGTGTCATTCTGGGCATGTTAGGAGGGCTCTCCATAGGGGCAGTGCTGATCTGGGCAGGAGTGGTAATGGCCACCATGCTTCTGGTGGGATTCCTGGCAGCAAGGGTGCTTCCTGGTGAGGAAGGAGCCTTTGTTTTGGAGATCCCTCCCATGAGGGTTCCTCAGCTAAGAAACGTCCTGGTGAAAACCACGGCCAGGGTAGAGTGGTATTTGAAAGAAGCAGTACCTCTATTCATCTTGGCAACCCTCATATTGTTCATCCTGGATCGAATTGGTGTGCTGGAAACTCTTCAGAGCACCTTCCAGCCTCTGGTGAGTTCCTGGTTAGGCCTTCCACAACGCACAACAGAGGCCTTTCTCATTGGTTTCCTCAGAAGAGACTATGGAGCAGCGGGCCTTTACTCCCTCTCCAGGCAGGGAGAGCTAGATCCCATACAGGTACTGGTCAGCCTGGTGACCATAACATTGTTTGTGCCCTGTGTGGCGAATCTCATGATGATCTTCAAGGAAAGGGGTTGGCGAACGGCCGTTTCCATAGTGCTGGTAGTTTTTCCTGTGGCTTTTGGAGTCGGCGGATTGCTCAACCATGTGCTGAGGTGGACTGGATGGACACCCTGAACAAAGAATCTCAGACCATTAGGTGTCCTCTTTGTGGGTATCGCTTTGACAGGCAATCGGCCAAGGCCTGCTCCGGCTGCCCTCTGGGCAAGAGCCGTTGCAAGAACTTGGTGTGTTGTCCACACTGTGGATACAGCTTCGTTGAAACATCTGCCACCTTGAATTGGATCCGCCGGCTCTTGAGAAGGAGCAAAACAGATGAGACACAGACATAGGAGAGGCCACGGTTCCTCCCAGGGCCGTTCCATGGAAGACGAGCAAAGGCTGGAGGAGTATCTTGAGACACTTTGGTATTTGCAAGAAGAGGGACGTCAGGAACTGAGCCACATAAAGGATGCTGTCGGGGAAGCAGAAGCCTCACACCTGCTCTTGGCCTTGATGGAGAACCGATGGGTTAGAGTGGATGGGGATCGCTTCTGTTTCGAGCCTGAAGGGGCGCAGAAGGCCTCTCAAATAGTGCGCCGCCACAGGCTGGCAGAACGTCTGCTCCACGACGTGCTGGACATGGGGGCTGACCAAGTGGAAGAGGATGCATGCCGCTTCGAGCACATCCTGAGCGCAGACGCCACCGAGAGTATCTGCACTTTCTTGGGGCATCCCCAGACATGCCCCCATGGCAGGCCCATACCTCCAGGTCCCTGTTGCCAGAGGTTCGTAAAGGAGGTGACCCCACTGGTGCGGCCTTTGGCGGACCTGAACCCGGGCCAACAAGGCACCATCACCTTCATAACTCCCAAGTTCAGGTCCCGTCTTCATCAGCTGAGTTCTTTAGGGGTGATACCTGGAACCTCGGTGCGACTCAGGCAACGTCACCCCACCTTTGTTATCCAGGTGGGTGAGAGCACCATAGCCATGGATGCTGATCTGGCCAGAAACATCTTCGTGCGTTCCCAGGGCTGAGGCCTCTGCGCAGAAATTCTTTTTTCTGGCCCAGATTCTTGGCCTGGGCAGTTGGCCAGAGGAATGTTTGGATTCGATCCGACCCAAGATTTTTCCGGACCTGGAGGGGGTAACCACAAGATTGAGACCACATGCCATTCTCTAAAACGTTTCTTGTGGTTTCCCTTTTGGGGATGTATTCCCCTTGGGGGAAAAGCTAAGGGATATTCCTCAGGCGCACCTCTGCCATGCGAGCCTGCTCGCTTTCCGGGTAATCTTTGCCCACCTTGGTGTACAGATATCTGGCACTTTCCAGATCACCCAGTTTCTCAAAGGCCATGCCCTGTTTGAAAAGAGCTGCAGGCACCTTAGCAGACTTGGGATACTGAGAAATTACCTTTTCATATTCCAGGATGGCTTGCTTGAAGTTCCCTTCCCGGAAATAACACTCCCCTATCCAGAACTGAGCGTTATGCGCCAGATTGGAGTCTGGGAACCTGGAGACTAATGCCTGGAATCCCTCCCGGGCCTTTGCATTGTCCCCTTCCTCGAAGCGCACCATGGCATTCTTGTAAAGATCCTCAGCCTTCTCCACCACCGCTGGGGTACCAGGCGGCAAAGAATGGGGGGTCGTTGGAACTGTTCCAAGGGTGGGTGCAGCAGGGATATTCCCGCCCAGTTGTTCCACAGCCCTTTTCAGAGCATCCAGCTCCTGCCTGATCTGGGCTTGACCTCTTCTGATCTCATCACCCCCCACTCCCCTCTGTGACATACTTTCCACCTGTCCCCGAAGGGAAGCCACCTCCCTTTGCAGGGCTCCCATCTCGGCCATCTGGTCAGCCAACTGCTTGCTTCCTCTGGTACGTTCTGCCTGGAGCTCCTCAACCCTGCGCCTGAGATCCCTCATTTGCTGATCTTGCTGGGCCAACTCTCGGCGAACCTCAACCTGAAAAGAACGAAAATCCCCTTCGGTGGCGCATCCAACCACCCCCAAAACCAATATGATCCACAGAGATCTAACAGCGGTTAAGGTTCTCATGGCTCAGCACTCCTTCTTTGGAGCCTCCAAAGCCCTAAACTTCCAGGCACGTGCAGTTCTTATCTGGACACGATCACGAAGTGAGCCCTTCTGTTCTTGGCCCATGCCGCCTCATTATGGCCTGGGTCAATGGGTCTCTCCTTGCCGTAAGACACAGTGGAAATCCTACTCTCTGAAATCCCCAGCTGCACCAGGTATTGTTTGGCTGCGTTGGCCCTTCTTTCGCCCAAGGCAAGGTTATATTCGGCCGTGCCCCTTTCATCGCAATGACCTTCTATGAGAATCTTCACATTGGGATACTGTTTCAGGAAGTAGGCCTTGTTTGCCAGAACCTCTCTGGCCCGGGCGTCGAGGTCATACTTATCAAAATCAAAATAAATGTCCTCATTGGTGAAAGCAGCCTCAGCTTCCCTCCTTCGCCTCTCCTCAGCCGATAGGCTTTCCTCAGTAAGCCTCCCGCCTATCACACCGGTGCCAGCTCTGTCGCCTGGCCTTGTCTCTGTGGGACTCACTACCCCTTCTTCTCCCTGCACAGCCTTCTTTGCACAGGATGTTCCCAGCCAGGGAAGCGCCGCAAACATCAAAACAGCAAGAAACCATAGAATACTCCTACGCATTACCAACCTCCTTTCATTGCATCCCAAACGGGAAATCCTTAACATTCTCGAACCACCCCCATCGGGTGTCAAGATGGACCTTTATGCCTTTTCTCATCGGCGGCCTTTCTCAATGCTCGTGAAGCCAGGGGGACCAGGCAGGCAGACTCTGTTCCCCGGCCATTCGGGTTATCTGCACAGGATTTTGACCGTTGAACAACATGATGTAGATCTGAGATCCCCCTGCCCTGGTGGAGCTAAAAGCAAGGTACTGACCGTCAGGGGACCAAGAGGGCGAATTGTCACTGCCAGCCCCTTGGCTGAGCTGCAGCAGTTCCCTCCCGTCAGGCCGGATGGTGCAAATCCTGTAAGCCCCATTGAGCAGTGAGGAAAAGGCAATCCGATCTCCCCTGGGGGACCAGGCAGGCTCTGAATTGTATTTCCCCTCGAAGGTTAGCCTTCTGGCCTGCCCCGAGGCCACATCCAAGATAAAAATCTGGGGCCCCCCTGCCCTGTCGGATACAAATGCCAGGGAACGCCCGTCAGGAGCCCAGCTGGGCGATACATCAATCCCGGGGTGCTGGGTCAGCCTCTGGAGAATGTTACCCGAACGGTCTAGGAGATATAGCTCAGGGTTTCCGTGAACACTTAGGGTGGTTGCAATCTTGCTTCCATCGGGAGACCAGGCCGCAGGGCCGTTCATGTTCTCCCTGGCCGAGATGACCCTGCGTCTCAACCCATCAGGTTGTATTGAAAACAGGTGTGCGTTCGCCCCGGAATAAGAGATGAAACCCAATTCCCGACCATCTGGAGACCACCTGGGTGAAAGCACCAGATTCTTGTCCTGAGTCAGCTGGCGAAGGTCTTCGCCGTCTGCGTCCATGAGCATGAGTTCCTTGGCCCCGGAACGGTTGGAGATAAAGGCTATCTGGGTTTGAAAGATGCCTGGACTACCGGTGTAGTACTTGACTATCTCATCCACGAACCTATGCACCATTATCCTCACATCTTGAACAGTCCCCCTGTACACCTTGCCAAAGAGCATTCTTCTTTGAGGTTGGTCATAAAGACGGGCCTCCCACCTGAGACTCCCTCCCTCCATGCTCATGCGACCGCCCACGACTATATCGGCCCCAAGAAGCTTCACAACCTCGAAATCCACCTCTTTGGGTTCCAAGCCTTGTTTGAATGGATCAGCAAGGGCTTTGGAGGGATCCAGCACTTCGAAAAAACCCGAGATCCTCAGATCCTGGTTCAGGATGCGCTGAGCCTCCACAGAGGCATGGGTAGTCTCTGACCCCTCTGTCTTGAAAGGAAAAACACAAATGGGAAATCTCGGAATAGCTGGTCCGAATATGTCTATGACCACCTGTGCCTGAGCCTGGACCAGCCAAGCCAGGATCAGAAGGCCTCCCAGGGAAAAAGTAAGCAGCCCTCGCCTCACCTCTATCCTTCTCCCATATCCCTTTTTTGAGAAACTATCTCTTCACTCAAGTCCTCATTGGGCTTTGGGCCCAAAAGGCCAGAAACGAAGCACCAGGGGCTTGTCTGCAATGGAGGCTGGTGGAGGGGGGAGGGTCACCTTGGTCAGGGCGTTCACAATGGAGGAATCCACGTGGGATTTCCCAGAGCCTTTCAAGAAAACAAACTCCTTGATCCGCCCGTCCCCTGAGATCTGAATCCTTACCTCTCCCAGGACTCCGCTTTCCTCGGCCGGAACATAGGCCCTCCAGCTCTCCTCTATCCTATCCTGAAGCATCTGAAGGTACCTGGCTTCCTCGGGCGTGAGTTTTCCTCCCCCCCCTCCCCCTGGTTGGCCAGCAGCCACCTTAGGACCAACCTCAGCGCCGCTAGGAGCATTGCCCTTCCCACCTGGCTGGCCCTTGGCATCGGGTCCTTTGGGAAGCTCTATCTTTTGTGCTGGCTGAGTGCGCTCCGGCACCTTCACCTCTGTGGGTTGAATACTGACAGCTTTTCGCTCTGCCTGAGGCACAGGAATAGGAATCCTGCTGGGAGTTGCCTTCTCTTGTCGGGCCGGCTGGCTCTGGCTTGGAGGGCTTTGCCCGCTGGTAGAAGGGCTCTGTACCATGGATGGTCCTGGCAGGGCCCCCACAAGTCTCACTGAAATGACCGAGGGATCCATGCTTCTGCGGGGCACGTGCTTTTCGATGGCCACCACAGCCACAACGCCAGCAGCATGGAGCAACATGGAAAGGAATATCATCCAATGCCAAGCTGGATGTCCCTGGGAAGACCACCCCTCTCCCCCTCGAATCACGGCCGCTTTCCCTCCAGAGGCTCTGTTACCATCCCTAGCTTTTCCACCCCGGACTCCCTCAACATGCTCATCAGAGCCATGACTTCCCCATAGGGAAGCGACTGATCGGCCCTAAGGAACACCTCTCGGTTCACCTTCCTGTCCAAAACCGCCTTGAGCCTTTCCCGCAACTGCTCTTGAGCCACTTCGTAGTTGTCAATAAAGAACTTGCGTTCTTTGGTGAGGCTCACCACAACCCTTTCCTCCTCAGAAGGCATGGGCTTGGTGGTAATCTTGGGCAGGTCCACGTCCACCCCCATCTGAAGCATGGGCGCGGTGATCATGAATATGATGAGCAATACCAGGACCACATCCACAAGAGGCACCACATTTATCTCTGACATCATGGTACCAAACCGTTGCTGTGGGGCCGGCATCTGGATTCCCCCTATTCACTGTTTCAGACGTGCAAGGATTGGCGCCGAGCACTCTCGTTTGTTGAGGCTCCCTCGGCACGTACCCGCCTGGGTCTTAGCTGTCTCTGGACCAGATTCAAGAATTCCGTTGTGAACTGGTCCATCTCCGAGGCCACACCCCTTATGCGCTGTACAAAGTAATTGTATGCCACCACAGCTGGAATGGCCGCTGCCAGCCCAGCAGCCGTAGCCACCAGGGCTTCTGAAATTCCAGGAGCCACTGTGGCCAGGGAGGCCGATCCCCTCATTCCTATCTCGTGGAAGGAGCGGATTATACCTAGCACCGTGCCAAAGAGTCCCACAAAGGGGGCCGTGCTTCCTGTGGTGGCCAAGAATCCCAAGGCCCTTTCATACCTGTGTACCTGAAAGGCCCCCTCCTGCCTGACCGCCCGTTCAACGCTTTCCAAGCCTGTCCACTCCACCGCCAGGCGCGCGGGCTCCCTCACCACGGCCCCTTCCTGGGTCTTGGCTCCTGGCGGCGAGGCCGATATTCTAAGCAGCTCCCTGTAACCTTTCAGGAAGATGGCCGCAAAGGGGTTGTTCTGAAGCCCGTAGGCTTCCACATCTTTGTAGATAGCCGAAAAGGTGGGTTGCTGCTCGTAAGAACGGAAAAAAAGCTCGGTCTGCTTTCTGGTCCTGCGCAGGAGCATTATCTTGGCTGCTATGATGGCCCAAGAAATTATGGAGAAACCCAGCAGGATGATCAAGACCATCCAGACCTCGGTTCCAGAGCCCCGGATGAGATCCAGCAGGCTCCATCGGGATTGAACACCCGGGGAGCCCACCATCCCTAGACTCCACAAGGGCCACAAACCACCCATGTCTCATCCCCCTCTCTTTTTGGAAAGGCTCCTCAAGCCGCGATAACCAGTGCTTTCTAAGCTCCAGGGCCCAAAGCCACCTGATACGCCCTGAGATCTTGTTCCTTGAGACCCCCAAAAACCATTTCCTCAGCCTCAGGTCCGTTGCTTCACACCCCCTGAAAACTCAACTCTGAGTTGGCTTCCAGGTCTCTGCAACTATCTTCCATTGCCCGTTCTCATTTATTAGCTCCAGCTCTTTTCTTCCTTTGTCCTGATGATGGTCTGCACGGTAGTGCTGAAGAAAGGAAATCCTGAGCTTGTCACCCAGTTTCTTGGACTCCAGGCCCTCGGTGCTTACCTGGATGGACTGGGCCTTCTTGAAGGTAGCGGCCTTGTATGCTCGCCACCCCTTCCAGTCCATGGTTCCGGACTTGAATTTCTTGGAGTAAAACTCCATATATGAGTCTATGTCCCTGGACTGCCAGGCCTTGCGCCACCTCTCCACAAAAGATGCCGCGGACTCGGTGGGAACCCCACCGCCCGAGGTACCTGGAGATGAACCCTTGGGAGCGGAAACTTCTTTGATGGCCTTTAGGGAGGGAGCTGTGCTGCTTGCTGCTATCCTGGCTGCTTCCTCCTCAGCGTGAAGGGAAGGAGCCGAGACGGCGGCTGCCTGGGGTGGAGCCGCCTCTTGGGCCGGCCGGGTTTCCTTGCTTTTCAAATCCTTGCCTGTTTTCTCCGGCGCAGAAGAGGCAGCGGGCTTGCCTGACAGTGTTGGGCTGGAAGCAGGAGCCAACTCCTGGGAAGGCTCCTTGGGTGCTTTAGGCTCCTGGGATGCCACTTGAGCAAAAGGGGCAGACAGTCCAGGCCTGCTCTTGGGTTCCTTGGTGCCCTGAGCCTCTTCCTTGTCACCTTTTTGGGATTTGGGATGAAGTACAGCTGAAACCCTCTTCTCTTCACTTCCCACAACCGTCATCTTCTCCTGATCCAGCTGAACCAAGACCTTCTCACCGTCAATCCAGTCCTTTCCCTGCCAGATCTTGGGGTTTCCGTGAAGCTCTATGGTTCGGCGCAGATGGTCGAACTCGGCCCTGTCGCATGTGGCCACCCGATCGTTCTGAGTGATCTTGACGTTGTCTTGAGCCACTACCTTTCTGATGCCACCTCCCTGCTCCTGAGGAGCCATATCAGCCACTATTTTCCGGGCATATAGGTAAGTCTCCTCTTGCTGCGCCACCACATTTCCTTCAAAAATCACCCGGTTCTCCCTTTGGAAAGCATCCATCCGGTCTGCTGTTATGTTTATGGGCTTATCGCTTCTAAGTTCACCGAAGCCTACACCCTCTTCCTTGGCTTGAGATGATTTGCCTTTGACCCCAGGACCCGAATTCCCACCAGTAGACTCTTGGGCCAGAGCCTTGTCCTGCCCTTCAGTTCTGGTTCCTGCTGCTTTGGGAGAGCTCACCTGAGGCCCGGTCTCAAGAACTGCCTGCCTGGAGGCAACTCTGATCTCTTGAGAAGAAGCTTTGGTTGGTTCTGGGGATAATGGTTTTGCCTCCTCTGCTTTTTCTGCCTTGGGACCATCCTCCAGAGGCTTGATATCAGTCCTGGATTCTTTCTGCCCCCCTGCTTCTGGGGAGCCAGCCTCGGTGAGAGCCTCACTTTGCTTTGCAACCCTGGCCTCTTCATGAGTGGGGGGCTCAGACATGGCCCCTTTGGATGCCCCCTCCGGCTTGGGAGGAGATGTTTGTTTGGGAGTATCAGGGGTGGTCTGGATAGCCTGGGAACTCAGATCCTGTGTGGTTGCCGTCTCCCTCGGGCTCTTGGGCCCAGTATCCTGAGTGGCCATACTCTTTGCAAGCTGTTCTTTTTCCCGGGCCATGGCAGGTTCTTGGCCAGAAATGGATTCTGCCGGGGCCACGGTAACGTCCGTTTCTTTGGAAGAGCTGGCCGCAGCCTGTACAGGCTGCTCTGAGCCCTTAGGTTGCGAAGGGGCCGGGGAAGGGGAGGCCTGTTGAGGGGAAAGGGTCACATGTGCCAGATCCCCGTGCAAGAGCTTTTGGGCTTTTGGAGCATACTTGCCCTTGGGATACTGTTGGGAAAGCACCTGCAGGGTACGAGCCGCTTTCTCCGGCTCCTTCACAGCCTGATAAGCCTCGGCCAGTTGAAAAAGCACCTCCTCATCCAAAGCAATGTTGGGGTACTTGGACAAGGCCGCCTCATACCTCTGTATGGCTGCCTGATACTTGTTCATCCGAAAGTAGAAATTTCCCACATATACCTCATGATCCGAGAGCTTCTTCATACACTCTTGGGCCTTTTGATAGGCATCATAGGCATAAGGAGTATCGGGGAAATGGGTCAGCAGGTAATGGAACTCGGCCAGGGCCTTTTCGGTCTCGCTTTGATCCCGATCCACAGAGAGACTTCTGTGATAATGGCACATCCCCAACATGTAAACCACGTAGGGGATATAAGGACTGGCTGGGTGCATCTTACGAACTTCTTCATAACCCTCTGCAGCTTCGGCATATTCTTTGTTGGAGTAATGCGCGTCTGCTATTTTCAGGTCTGCCATGACTGCCGCAGCCTCTGAGGGGAAATCATATTTGAGCTTGTAAAAGGTCTCTATGGCCTGACGGTAGTTCTTCTGTTCCAATTGTGAGGTGCCCTGCTTGTAAAGCTCATCAGCGTTTTTCCCCTTGGGACTCTGGATGGGCTTGTCCAAGGAACAAGAAGATGATCCCACCGCAGCCACCAGGGAAACCCAAATTAGAAACCAGCTACGCAAATTCATGATTCTCACCTAAAAAGAGCTTGCGGAGGTGCTCTCAGAAGCCTCCTGTGGTTGAGAGTTTACCATATCGGAAATCCAGAATTTTGTCAAATTTCGGCCCCGAATCTAAAGTAATTGATGAGAGTTACCCTCTTCTCCAAGACTCCTTTTCCAAGCCTTATGGAATCAACTCTGGGGCCTTGCCCATCGAGATCTTTGACACCCTTGAGTGTATGCTGGATTACATCGCCCCTCCAGGAACCCTCCTGCCTGCTTTTGGCAACCCATGGCATTTCGTCAAAAGTTTCATATGGTTTCAATTGATTTCCCATGCTTCAGAGTCTATACTTTTTAACCCGACTCTTTGAGCGATCTTAAAGCCCCAGCCATGGGGCTTGGGGCCTGGTGGAATGAGATGGCCAATTCTGTAGTCAGTCAACCCGCGACACCCGAGGAGTTGGTGCGCCTCCTTACAGTGGCCACCCGAAATTTGTCCATGTATTCGCAGGAACATCCGGCCTTTCAAAGATCCCTGGAGAAGGTGGCAGAGGTGTTGGGAAAGATCCTTGAAAGCCGCGACACAATACACCTGCAGGCCACTAGGGAACATCTCATGGTAGACGGGCGACTGCTCCCCCCGACTCCCTTGTTGAAGTCTTTTGCTTCGGATCTTCTCAAGAGAGGCATCCAGGCAATGGCGATTTCCAGAGGGGTGGAGCCTGGAGAACTGGCGCTGCTGGTGGAGTTCCTGGGCAGACGACTTGCTGAGGGAGCTGAACTGCCTGCCTACGAGCAGCAACTGCGTCTCAAGGGAGTCAGCCACATCAGAATTCATCCCATTCGGCCCAGTCTCCTTGAAACATTCTCCATCGGCGAGGCCCTTCTGGCAAAGGTCCTTTCGGGTGAGGGAGCCGAAAAGGGAGACCGGGATGCTCTTGCCGAGTACCTGCTGAGGGATCCTCAGGGTGTGGGAAGGGCCCTTTCCCAAGGGATTTCCAAGGCCAGCGGTGAGCCTGGGGAGCGTGCCAGGTGGGCGGCAGAGAGACTCTTGTTGCTCCTGGAAGATCTTCTGGAGGGTCGCCCCGAGCAGTGGGAGGTCTTCAGGGACAGACTGGCCCAAGTGGTGCTGGGAGTTGAGCTGGACGCCCAGGTGGATTTTTTCCATTTGGCTTGTGCACAAGGCGGAAACCTGGCCGCCTGGGCAAGGGATCTGGCCCAAAAAATGCCTTCCCAAGCACTGGCGGAGGTCTTGGCCAGAAATCTGACCCAGGACAAAGAGACTCCAAAGAAAAAAGAGCTCGTCAAATATCTGCTGGGTGACCAGCCCTCCATAACCAAGCTCCTTCCAGAACTGGAGCGAAAGCTGGCGGATTACGGGGTGTCCAAGGAGGATTTCCTCAAGCTCCTGGAAGAGGAACCCCTGTGCGCACTGGATAGAGCCATGCTCTTTCTGCAGGGCTCTCCTCTCACCACCCAACTGGCCCTGGAGGTACCAGCTCTTGCCAGGGAACTCTTGGAGGGCGGGCGCAAAGAAGAGGCGCTCAGGGTCATAAAGCGTTTCCTCAACGGCCTCAATCATACCCAGTGGGAGATTCGCAAGGCCGTGGCAGAAGGAATAGGGGAACTGCAGGCTCTTCTGGACCAATTGCCCGGCTCTGGCCGGATACAGGAGCAGGTAAGCCAGTTTCTCATGAAGAAGGCCCTTCATGAGCCAGACAAGGAGGTTTTCAGGTTCCTGTTTGAAGCCTTGGAGGAGAGGGCCCTGGGTCTCATATCCAAAGGCCACTCCCAGGAGGCCTTGAGCCTTCTGCAGGATCTTTACAACGCTCCAGGCGTCGAGACCTTGGAGCCCTCTTATCTGGCAGGCAGAAAAGACCAGCTCAGGCGAAGACTTGTTTCCACCCCTTTTCTGGATGGGGCCTGTGCAAAAATCATAAGTGATGTGGAAAATGATTTCCTGCAAGGCGTCATGGCCATGCGCCTCTTGGGGGAGGAAGGAGCTCGTAAGATCATAGAACTCCTCGGGGAAGAAAAACAGCTGAGCAAGAGGTTCCGCCTCATGAAGGCTCTCAGGGAATTGGGAGAGCATGCTTTGGAGCCCATCAAGAAAGGGCTCCTGGATCCCAGATGGTATTTGGTGAGAAACCTGGCCATGGTATTGGGAGAGCTCAAGGATTCCAGAGCCGTGAACCCCCTGCTCGGCCTTATGGGACACACGGATCCCAGGGTGCGAAGGGAAGCAATCTACGCTCTGGGCAGCATAGGCCACCCCAAGGCTGCCGAGGCTGCCACAAAGGCTTTGGAGGACGAGGATGAGGGGGTCCGGTTGAAGGCAGTGGAGGTCCTCAAGAGCCTGGGAAGCAGGGAAGCAATTGAAAGAATTCGCTCCCTGATTTCTCGAGGAAGCACAAGGGGCAGCGCAGAGGCGCAAATGCGTCTCAAGGCTTTGAGAGCCTTGGCGGAACTTGGGCAGGAAGAAGATGTTCCATTGATACAGGGACTCATCTCCAGAAAAAGGTTTTTCCTCAGGGCCGAGAGTGAAGAGGTCAGAAAGGAGGCTGTATTGGCCTTGGCCGGAATCTTCCGTAGGACAAGTTCCGCCCTTGCCCTCAAGAGCTTGGAAGATGCTGCTGGGTCTGACCCAAGCCCTGTGGTAAGGGAGGCTGCCCAAAAGGCTGTGAATCGGAGAGGTGGCCCCACCTGAGGGCTTCTTCGGGGAGTTCCTCGCAAGACCCAGGGCCGTTATTTTGCCTTGTTCCACGCAGAAACCTGGGTGCTTCATTGGGAGATTGCCCTTGCCATGGCTTTTTGATAAGCCCGCCAAAGAAGGTCCTTGGAATAGCCCTGATCTATGAAGTCCCAGGGGAAAATCTCTTCTGAATCCCGCAGGCGGTAAAGGTAGAAGTCTGGGTTGAGGTTTACTTCCTTGAGAGCCCTTTCCCAGGCTTCCCCACCTGCCACAAGCCGCAAGACCGAGGCCAGCTTCCTGTCCCCCCGAGCCAAAAGACATTGAATTCTGGACCACTTGGGAGGCTCGTAAAGAATCTGGACCCGCCTCTCCCTTCTCAATTGCCTCTGGATGAGCTGTATGCGGGACTTGAGTTCCGAGGTGTCCTCCAAGGGGTGCCACTGAAAAGCGGTCCAGGGTTTTGGAACAAAAGGATTCACGCTCAAGGTTATCTTCCCCAGGCCTTCACCCTGAGTTGCCTTTCTGCCTATGTGGAGCAGCTTCTTTGTCAGTTCGGCTATTTGTTCCACGTCCTGGCGCGTCTCCGTGGGAAGCCCCACCATGAAATAAAGCTTGAGGCGCCCGATGCCCACCGAAAGAATCCTTTCCACGGCACCCAGGATTTGATGCTCCTTTATTCCTTTGCCTATCAAATCCCTGAGCCTCTGGGAGCCTGCCTCTGGAGCCAAAGAGATGGTCTTGTGCCCGCTCTTGGCCAAGCCTTCCAAGAGGTAGTCCTCCAGTCGGTCCAACCTCAAGGAAGAGACCGAGATCTTCCCTCCTCTGGATAAGACCTCTGCGCAGATCCTTTGCAGGTCAGGGTGATCGCAAACCGATGAGCTCACAAGACCGATCTTGTCCCTGAGCCTTAGACCTTCTTCTATGACCCTCCTTAGGCTCTCCAGGGAGCGGTGCCTGGTGGGGGAGAACACATGTCCTGCTGCGCAAAAAAGGCACCTCCTGGGGCAACCTCTGCCTATTTCCACAAGAACCATGGATTCGAACTCACTGGCAGGCCCCAATACAAAGCTCCTTGGTACCTCTTTTTCCAAATTTGAGGTGACTCGCCTGAGAACCTTTTCAGGGGCGCCCTTTACGGGTCGAAAGGCTCGGATCAGCCCCCTTGTGTCATACTTGACCCGGTACAGACTTGGCACGTAAACCCCTGGAATTCTGCTCATTTCCTCCAGACATTCATTCTTGGTGAGCCGCAACTGCCTGCAAGAACGATACTTTCTCAAGAGTTCCGGCAAAAGGGGCTCGGCTTCACCTATGGCGAAAAGATCTACAAAAAGGGCTATGGGCTCCGGGTTCAAAGAAGCCGTGGCACCACCAACCCAGACCATGGGATGAGGAGGCAGCCTTCTGGCAGAATCCAGAGGTATCCCGGCCCATCTAAGCATTTGGGGCAAGTGCGCATAATCGTTTTCAAAGGGTATGGAAAAGGCCAGGATCTCGAAGCGTCCCAAAGGCTGTTGGGTCTCCAGGGAAAGGGGAGGGTATCCTCCCTCGGGATCCCAAAAAATCCTCTCGCAAACCACGTCCTCCTCCAGGTTCAACATGTGGTACACCAGCTGGAAGCCTAGATTGGCCATGCCTACGGAGTAGGCATTGGGGAACACCAAGCCAACGGGTATCTTCCCTCCCCACGGCTTCACCACCGGGTTTTCTTCGCTTGCCAGGAGGCGGCGAAGGTTCTCTGTCCGGACTCTGAGATCCAAGGAACCTCTGGCCCGATCATGGCAAAAGCATGATCTCAGACAAGGCCGATTTTGAGTTGAATTCCTCAAGCCGGCCCTGGGGAAAAACTCTATTGCCTTGTAGACCCCGTTTTTCAGTCCGCCTGCTTGCGCAGAAATGTTGGTATCTCCAGATCCTCAGGGTCCACCTTTTCCCTTCGCTTGGGAGGAGCCAGGTTTTGCAACTGGGCCCTTCTGAAGGTCGGCACATCCAGGTCTCGTCTGGGATCCCTAGATCCGCCCACTACTGCTTTCAAGGGCCTGACCTCCTCTCTTCTAGCAGCCTTGCTGAACCCTGTGGCTATGACCGTGGCCCTAAGCTCTTCTCCCAGCTCATCGTCTATGACAGCCCCGAAGATTATGTTGGCATCGTCATGAGCTTCTTTTTGGACCAGGGCCACTGCATCTTTCACCTGGTCCAGGGTCAGGCTCTTGGAAGAGCCGGTCACATTTATGAGAATCCCTGTGGCGCCCTCTATGGATACGTCTTCCAGCAGAGGACTGCACACTGCTGCCTGGGCCGCTTGGGTCCCTCGGTTCTCCCCAGTGGCAGAGCCGGTTCCCATGAGAGCCTTTCCCATACAGGACATGACAGTCATCACGTCGGCAAAGTCCACGTTGATTATTCCATGCACCGTTATTATGTCGGTGATCCCCTTCACCGCTTGGAGCAGCACATCGTCGGCCACCCTGAAGGCTTCCTGGAGCTTGGTGTCCTTGCCCGAAACACTCAGCAGCCTGTCATTGGGGATCGTGATGAGGGTGTCCACAGCCTCCTCCAATTCCTGGATGCCTTGTTCTGCCTGGCTGCTGCGCTTTCTTCCCTCGAAGAAGAAAGGCTTGGTCACCACCGCCACCGTGAGTATACCTAGCTCCCGGGCCAGCTTGGCCACCACAGGAGCGCCCCCTGTGCCCGTTCCTCCCCCCATGCCTGCTGCAATAAACAGCATGTCAGTATCCAGAAGACCTTCCTTCAAACGCTGGATGTCCTCCAGGGCTGCGCTCTTGCCCACCTCTGGGTTTGCTCCAGCTCCCAGTCCCTTGGTGAGCCTGGCCCCCAACTGTATCTTGATGGGGGAAAGGCTGGCCTTGAGGGCCTGCACGTCTGTGTTGGCTGCGATGAACTCGACCCCTCGGAGTTCAGAGCGGATCATGTTGTCCACCGCATTGCACCCCCCTCCGCCGATGCCCAAAACCTTGATGCGGGCCGGCTGCACCCTGTTTTCCTCGAACTCCAGCATGGCGTCACCTCCCTCTTTCATGGCTCCCCTTGCCTCCCCTATGCTTTCTTTGGACTCGCGCTTTGCTTTGTTGCCCTTTTCAAAACAATTCCTCCACCCATTTCTTGAAGGCTTTTACAACCTTGGCAAATATGTTGCGATCCCCCACCCTGAAGCGGCCTTCGGTGGCTGGATGCCAGCTCCCGTAAATCACCAGCCCCACACCCGTGGCGTACATGGGGCTGCTGACCACATCCACCAGCCCGCCTATGCCCCGAGGAATGCCCCTCCTGACCGGCACATCGAAGACCTGTTCGGCCAATTCTGTCATGCCATCCATTATTACCGCCCCACCGGTGAGCACTACGCCGGAGGTGATCAGACTGTCATAGCCTGCTTCCATCAATTCACCGTGGACCAATTCGAAGATCTCCTGGACCCTGGGCTCTATGATTTCCCCAAGAATCTGCCTGGACAAAACCCTGGGTTTTCTACCCCCCACGCTGGGCACCTCTATTGTTTCGTCTTTCTCTATACGGCTGGTCAAAGCACAACCATAACGCCTCTTTATTCTCTCTGCCTCCACCATGGGAGTTCGCAACCCCACTGCTATGTCGCTGGTGATGTGATTGCCACCCACGGCCAGCACAGCAGTATGTTTCAGGCTGCCTCCGTGAAACACAGCTATGTCTGTGGTGCCTCCCCCGATGTCCACCAGAGCCACACCCAGCTCTTTTTCGTCCGGCGCCAGTGTGGCCTCGCTGGAGGCCAGTTGCTGCAAGGCGATGTCCACCACGTCCAAACCAGCCCTATGGGCGCTGCGTATGATGTTTTGGGCCGAGGTGACAGCTCCGGTGACGATGTGCACCTTGGCCTCCAGCCTCACCCCGGACATGCCAAGGGGGTCCATGATGCCGTCTTGATCATCCACGATGAATTCCTGGGGTATCACGTGAATGACCTCCCGATCCATGGGTATGGAGACCGCCTTGGCCGCATCTATTACCCGCCGCACATCCTGCTGGGTAACCTCTCCGTCTTTTATGGCAATGACCCCGTGACTGTTGAAGCCCTTTATGTGCCCCCCTGCGATTCCGGCAAATACCCTGGTAATCTCGCAGCCAGCCATCAGTTCAGCTTCTTCCAGAGCCTTCTGGATGGAGTTGACGGTGCTGTCGATGTTCACCACCACGCCTTTTCGAAGCCCCTTGGAAGGATGAGATCCTATGCCCACTATATCTATCCCCCCCTCGGTGACCTCTCCCACTATGACGCATATCTTGGTGGTGCCAATGTCCAGTCCCACCACTAGGTTGCTCTGCTTGGCCATGGTCTCCCGCCCTTTCCCTGGAACAAGACCACTTCTTGACATTCACTCCAAAACACCTCTGGCCCCCTCAACCGCTGAACTTCACGGTGGCCCGGCCAGGGTGTCTCAAGTCTATCCTGACCACATTTTGCAGCCGCCCTTCTTTGGAGAGATGCTCCAAAATCTTCTCCAGCCTCTTCACCCTCTGGGAAAGCTCCCCGAACCCCAACAAGACCTCTGGCGGACCTCCCTGAAGCGCCAAACGAAGACCCCTGTCAGGGTCCACCCCTATTTCCTGGGCCGCCCATTTGGCCTGCTGCGCCAACAAAGCGGCCAAGGTAATTCCCTCCAGCACCACCCTTCTGCAGGCATCGGCTCTTGTTTCCAGGTCCTCCAGCCTCAAGCCCACCAAGGTGACCCATTCCCCAGGAGGAGGCCGATCATATGCAGGAAATATGTTCCCCGAAGCATCCACCAGGAACAACTTCCCTTCTACCAGAACTCTGGCCACCGGTTTTCGCTCCTGGATGCGGATGCGCAAGGTGTTGGGAAAACTGCGCTCCACCCATGCTCTTTCCACCCAGGGATGTGCTTCCAACCTCTGGCGGATTGCCGAAGGGCTGGTCTGCAGCAAAGACTCCCCTGGCTTGACTCCACCCAACTGGAGTACCTCCCTCCTTTCCAGGCGTCCGTCTGTGCTTACTTCCACCCTCTTGAGGGAAAGCATGGGACTCCAGGCCAGGAGTTGGCATCCGCCAGTCAATAGCACCAGAAAACCAGCTATCATTGCCAGCCGAATGCTCCATCGCCTCAGGCGAGCTTCCCAAGGCATTCTCAGGGTTGGAGGCTGGCTTGGATCCTTCAATCATCCTCCCCCACAATCCTCACTTCTGGTTCCAGATAAACGCGGCTTTGTTCCAAGACTTTCTCTTGGATTTCCTTTATCAGTCCCACTATGTCCACGGCCCTGGCTCCTCCCTTGTTGAGAATGAAGTTGGCATGCTTTTGGGAGACAACTGCCCCTCCCCTGGTAAGTCCCTTGAGCCCGGCCTGTTCAATGAGTCTACCTGCAAAATCCCCAGGAGGATTCTTGAAAATGGAGCCGGCGCTAGGTTTCCCGAGTGGCTGTGAGGCCTGACGGCGTCTCATCTGTGCTCTGATCTGCTCTCGCACCTCTGTGGTCTTTCCCAAGCCGAGGGCCAGGGTCACCTCCAAGAGGATGCTTCTTTGAGGCAGGCTCAGGCTACGATAACCAAATCTCAGGTGTTCCCGGGATCTGCTAACCAGCCCCATGTCCGGATCAAACCACTTGACTTCCTGCACCAAATTACCGATTCCTTCTTGGGAGGTGCCGGCATTCATGGCAACCGCTCCTCCCAAGCGGCCCGGGATCCCGGCCAGGAACTCCATCCCCTCCCAACCTCTGCGCACAGCTTCCCTGAGAAGCCTTTTGAGAGGACATCCGGCCTGAACCCTTACCAGAGCAACTTTGCCAGAATCCTGTACCCAGAAGCTCCCCATGGCGCTACCCAAGCGCACAACGACCCCTCTTATCCCGCCGTCGCGCACCACCAGGTTGCTGCCTCCACCCACCACCACCCAGGGAACCCCATTGTGCATGCACCAGTCTATGAGTCTTTCCACCTCAGAGGGGCTCGCAGGTTCCACCAGGGCATCCGCAGGTCCTCCCACCTTCAAGGTGGTGAATTCTCTCATGTCCGCCTGAAAACTCACCCTGCCAGGCAAAAGCCTTTGCAGTTCATGAAATGGCCACAGCCGCTCAATGCTTTTGCTCATGGCAAACCCGCAACTCAATCTCCGGCCTCCCCAGGCCGGTTTCCATGTTCCAGCCTCCGGATCAATTCATCTCCCACTTTCCAAACATCTCCAGCCCCCAGTGTCAGAACCACATCCCCAGGCATCAGCCTTTTCATCACCTCTTCCACGAGCTCTGCTGTTGTTTGCACATAGTGGGCATCCCTGTGGCCAGCCTGCCTGATGGACCTGCAAAGTCCCTGACCGCTCACCTGCGGGTCAGGATCTTCCCCTGCCCCATAGATGTCCATCACAAAGAGAGTGTCGGCCTCGTGAAATGCCGTAAGGAAATCATTGTACAGGTGGATGGTGCGGGTGTATCTGTGAGGCTGAAAGATCACCAGGAGCCTTTTCCCCCAGCTGGACTTAGCCGCCTGCAATGTGGCGCGAATCTCTGAGGGGTGATGACCGTAATCATCCACCACTGTGATGTTCTCTATGGTGGCCTTTACCTGGAAACGCCTTTGCACGCCTTGAAAGCCTTTGAGAGCCTCCTGAATCTTGCTGAAATCCACCTCCAGTTCCAGTGCCACCCCTGTGGCTGCCAGTGCGTTTAACACGTTGTGAAGACCCGGGAGGGGGACAAAGAGATCCCCCAGTTTTTTCCTGTGGATGGAAACAGAAAAAGCGCTGTTGGTGCCACAGAATCTCAGCTCGTGAGCCTGCACATCGGCCTGAGGGTTCATTCCGTAAGTGAGAACTCTCTTTTCTATCTTGGGCAACAAAGAGGGAATATGAGGATCATCCAGGCAAAGCACCGCCACTCCGTAGAAGGGGATCCTGTTTATGAATTCCAGAAAGGTATCCTGGATGTGGGCCAGGTCCCTGTAGTGGTCCAAATGCTCCCTGTCTATGTTGGTCACCACAGCCACGGTGGGCGAAAGACGCAGAAAGGAGCCGTCGCTCTCATCCGCTTCGGCCACCAGGTACTCTCCCTGGCCCAATTTGGCTCCACCCCCCAAGCCCTGGAGCTTGCCCCCCACCACTGCCGTAGGATCCAGGCCTGCCTGAGCCAACACAGCGGCTATCATGGATGTGGTGGTGGTCTTTCCATGGGCTCCGGCCACCGCGATGCCGTACTTGAGTCTCATGAGTTCGGCTAGCATCTCGGCCCTTCTGATCACCGGGATGCCTTTTTCCCTGGCCGCCAGTATCTCAGGATTGTCAGGCCTTATTGCCGAAGAGTAGACCACCACGTCTGCGTCCTGGAGATTATTCATGGAATGGCCCTTATGAATCCGGGCTCCCAAGGAAGCCAGCCGGCGTGTGATGTCTGATTCGGCCAGGTCAGAACCGCTGACCCCGTAACCCAGATTCAAGAGCAGCTCGGCGATTCCGCTCATGCCGATGCCGCCTATTCCTACAAAATGAATCTTGCTGTAGCGTTTGACCATCTTCACCTTCGGCCCTCAACCATGGCCCTACACTCTCTTGCCATGGCCTGGGCAGCTTGGGGTTTTGCCAAGGATCTGGCCGCAAGAGCCATGCCCTGAAGCCTCTGGGGCTCCGTGGCAAGTGCCTCCACCATGGCCGCCAGAGAGGCCCCTGAGAGATCTTTCTGTTCCAACATCACCGAGGCTCCTGCCTTCTGGAAGAGCATGGCATTTCTCCTCTGATGGTCGTCCACTGCATAGGGAAAAGGCACCAGGATTGATGGACGCCCAAAAAGGGCCAGTTCAGCAAGACTGCTGGCCCCTGCTCTGCAGATGACCAAGTGAGCCCAGCTATAAGCAGAGTCCATATGATCTATGAAACGAACCACCTCATGGGCTATGCCCGATTCCTGGTAAGCCAGGTCAAGTTGTTTAAGCTGGGCCTCACCGGCCTGATGAAGCACCCTGAGGGGAAATGCAAGACGGGCCAGCAATGGCAAGGCCTCCTGAACTGCCAGGTCTATGGCCCTGGCTCCTTGGCTCCCTCCAAAAACCAGCAGATGAAACTCTTCTTTCCTGGAAGCCTCCCATTGTATAGAAGCGCATTGTCTGGCAGCATCTTGCAGCTCTCTCCTGACAGGATTGCCCGTTACACATGTTTTGCCAGGTGGGAACTGGGACTGCGTTTCCTCAAAGGCCACAAACACCTTTTTGACAATTCTGCCCAGAATACGGTTGGTCCTGCCTGCAAAGGCATTCTGTTCAGCCACAGCAGTGGGAATCCCAGTCAGAGAAGCCAAGAGCACCACCGGACCGGCCACATATCCTCCCATGCCCACTACCAGATGGGGCCTAAATCCAGCCAAAATGCCCATGCAATGCCCGAAAACCCAAGGAAGCCCCAAGAAGGTTTTTACCTTTTCCTTCCAGGCAAGGCCCATCAGAGCCCTGGCAGGGATGCTCCTCAGGGTAAATCCGTGGGCCGGAACAACCCTGGCCTCCAATCCACGAGAAGTCCCCACAAAAAGGACCTGATCTGCCGGATCTGATTCCTGAACCGCCTGGGCCAGGCTCAAGGCCGGAAACACATGCCCTCCTGTCCCACCTGCGGCTATGAGCCACCTCACTTGCTTTCCTCCTCTTTTTGGGCCCGGGTGGAAAGCTGTATGAGAACACCCACGGCAACCAGATTCACCACCAAGGAAGAGCCTCCGTAACTCACAAAGGGCAGCACCATTCCCTTTGTGGGCAGTAACCCCATGGCCATGGCCATATTGCTGACCGCCTGAAGGCCTATCAAGGTCACTATACCCATGGCCAGCAAGGATCCGAAGGGATCCTTTATGGACAGGGCTATCTTGGCTCCGCCAACCATGAGAACCAAGAAAAGAAGGCACACTGCCAAGACGCCCAGTAATCCCCACTCCTCTCCTATCACGGCTATTATGAAATCCGTATGCGGCTCCGGCAGGAAAAAAAGCTTCTGCCTGCCCATTCCCAAACCCATTCCCAGGAACCCTCCGTTGGCCAAGGCGTAACAGGATTGTTTTAGGTGATAGGCATCCTTGAGGGTTGCCTCCCAAGGGGAGAAAAAATACCGCAGGAAGGTTTCTATTCGCTCCATCTGATAGCCTTGCAGCCGGCTCACCATCAGCAAGGCTCCTGGTGCAACGGCCAAGATCATGTATACCAGTCTGACCCCTGCCAGGAACATCATCACAAAGCATATGGCCCCCACCACCAGTGCTCCACCTAGATCAGGCTCTTTGAGCAACAACCCCATCATGAGCAAAGCCACCAATACATGGGGTAGGAAACCTACCCTGAAGCTCTTTATGGTGCCTCTCTCCCTCTTTTTGGCCAAGGAATAGGCCAGGTAAAGTACCAGGGCCAGTTTGGCGGCCTCAGAAGGCTGGAAACTGAACCATCCCAGGGAGATCCACCTGTACACCTTGGCATTGGGATGAGAAAGCCATGGCATCAACACAGCTGCCAGAGCGGCCAGGCTCAGTATCAGGGCCGGATAAACCAGATAGCGGTATCTCTCGTAAGGAATGTTCATGGTGACCACCATCAAGACCACACCCAGCAAAGCCAAGAGGCTTTGCCGCTTTATGAAATGGAAGGAGTCTCCGAATCTTTCCTGAGCCAGGACGCAACTGGCGCTGTAGCTCATGACTATGCCGATGCATACCAGGGCCAGTGCGGCCACCAAAATGGTGTAGTCATATCTTCGGAGTCGTTCCACTTGCTCCCTCTCAGAGCGCCCTGGTTTTCTTCTCCAGGCGCAGGACCACTTCCTTGAAGTGGCGCCCCCTTTCCTCATAGTTGTTGTATTGATCGAAACTGGAGCAGGCAGGAGACAGCAATACCGTGTCCCCAGGCCTGGCCAGTGAAAAAGCCAGCTTCACAGCCTCCTCCATATCCTTGACCAGATGCACAGGGATGGTCTTGGGAAGGGATTTGCGTATTCTCTCAGCAGACTCCCCCAATAGCACTGCAGCCCGGGCTTTGTTCTTCAGGGGCTCCCCCAGCGGCTTGAAGTCTATTCCCTTGTATTTTCCCCCTCCTATCCAAACCACTTTCCCCTCTGGGGCCAAAATACCCGGTATGGCCGCCCCCACATTGGTGGCTTTGGAGTCATTCACAAAGCTTATCCCTTCCAACTCGGCCACCTTCTCCATGCGATGCTCCAACCCCTTGAATTCCTCCAGAGTCCTGGAAATCGCCCACAATGGACAGCCCATAGCCAAAGCACAAAGCGCTGCGGCCATGCTGTTTTGTGCCCCATGTGGTCCTCCAAGAGATCTGTTGTGCAAGGCAACCAGATGTCTGTCTGCTCCCAGAACCAGCTCCATCTGGCCTTCTTTGAGCCTTGCCGTACCTCTTTGTCCATCCAGGCTGAAACCCCATACCTCCATCGGTGGATCTGGAGGAAGCGCCCTGAGGGCCTCTGGGTCGTCCAGGTTTACCACGGCCACGTCTCCTTTGCCTTGCATGGCGAATATCCTTGACTTGGCCCTTCGATAGTCTTCCATGGTCGGATGCCGGTCCAGGTGGTCTTCGGTCAAGTTCAGAAGAGCTGCCACCTTGGGTCTGAAAAGCTCTGTTGCTTCCAGTTGAAAGCTGCTGACCTCCACCACTGCCACCTCTGGGTCAAATCCTGAATTCAAGACCTGGATCAAGGGGTTGCCTATGTTACCCCCTACGAAAACTTTTTTCCCCCAGGTTTCCAGGATCATGCCCACCAAGGTAGTTGTGGTGGTTTTTCCATTTGTCCCTGTGACAGCCACCATGGGCGCCTTGAGATACCAGGAGGCCAGCTCCAACTCCCCCACCACCGGACAACCCCTTTTGAGGGCATCTTTGAGAAGCCCCATGTCAAGGGGCACGCCGGGGCTCACCACTATGCCCTGGGCCCAATGGAAGCTCTCCTCCTTATGTGGCCCGAACTCCAGGCCTATCCCTAATGGCTCCAGCTCCTGGCGCAAGCCCGGAAAACTGCTCTCCTCTGCCATGTCCACTAGCCGCACAATGGCTCCTCGGCCACTAAGAAAATGAGCTACAGCCCTGCCTGTTCGGGCTGCCCCCACCACCATGATCCTCATTCCTTGCAATTCCCAAGGTCTCATCTGCCTCATCGCCAACCCTTTGAGGCCCCCATGGAAGCCTTTACCTCAACTTCAGGGTGCTTATGGCCAGCAATCCAAGAAAAATGGAAAGAATCCAGAATCTTACTATGATCTTGGGTTCGGCCCAGCCCTTCATCTCGAAGTGATGGTGAATGGGGGCCATACGAAATATGCGCTTTCTTCTCAGCTTGAAGGAGGAGACCTGAAGGATCACCGAGAGGGCTTCCACAACGAATATGCCCCCCACTATGGCCAGCAGAATCTCATGCTTGGTAACCACGGCCACAGCCCCCAGGGCAGCTCCCAGGGACAGGGATCCCACATCCCCCATGAACACCTCTGCCGGGTAGGCGTTGAACCAAAGGAAACCCATCCCCGCCCCCACTAGGGCACCACACAAGACAGATAGTTCCCCCACACCCGCCACATAAGGGATTTGAAGGTACTGGGCTGTCTTGATGTTCCCACTGAGATAAGAAAAAAGTAGATAGGTCCCCGCTGCTATGGTCACAGGGCCTATGGCGAGCCCGTCCAGCCCATCTGTGAGGTTCACGGCATTGGCGGCTCCCACTATCACGAAAAGGGCGAAAGGTATGTAAAAGGCCCCCAGGTCAGGCTGGATCTCCTTGAAGAAAGGCACGCTCAGCTTGGTAGAGAAAGCAGGATAGTGAGCCAAGACCAGACCCGTTACTCCTGCAATGAGAAATTCCAGGACCAGTCTCAGTTTCCCGCTTAGGCCCTTGTGGCTTCTCTTTCTGACCACCCTGAGGTCATCCAGGAAACCTACTGCTCCAAATCCCAAGGTGGTCCAGAGAACCAACCAGACGTAAACGTTTGTGAGATCAGCCCACAAGAGTGTGGCTGTCACGGCCGACAAGAGAATGAGCAGCCCCCCCATGGTGGGGGTACCCTCCTTGCTCAAGTGGGTGGCCGGTCCGTCAGGGCGAATTGACTGCCCGATGGAGAACCGCCTGAGCTGATCTATTGCCCATGGCCCCACCAGCCAGCAAATGAGCAGGGCTGTAACAATGGCGTAGATGGTCCTGAAAGTTATGTATCTGAACACGTTGAAAAACGTGTTGTATTCCACCAAAGAGTAGAGGAGGTGATAGAGCATGATTCAATCAGCCTCTGACAAGAAGCCCTTGAGGGCCTCCACTACTTTCTCCATGGCAGCAGCCCTGGAGCCTTTTACCAGGATTCTGTCCCCAGGGAGCATCACATCCCGCAAAATCTCCCAAGCTTCCTCACAATTGCTGGCCATTAGAATGTGCATCTGTCCATCCCCGGCTGCATCATGGGCCCCCTGAGCGACCCAGGCAGCCCATTTCCCCACAGCCAAGAGCACCTTTACGCCCAGGCGGGCAGCTGTCTCCCCGAGCTCCCTGTGTGCACAGGGCGCCGCAGCTCCAAGCTCGCGCATATCTCCCAGCACTGCAACGGTTCTGCCTGAGCCTCCCTTGCAAAGAAGCTCCAGGGCCGCAGCCATGGAAACCGGGTTGGCATTATAGGTGTCGTCTATGAGAACCCCCCCGCGGGACAGGTTCATCACCTTAAGCCTTCCTTCAAAGGCCGCAAAACCCTCCAAGGCATCCTTGATCTCATCCAGGGCCGCTCCCAGGACCCATGCAGCGGCAGAAGCGGCCAGGGCGGCCCTTACCATGGGCATCCCAGGGGTCTTCAAATGCAAATTGCAGGACTCTCCTGCCACCTCTAGGCGGAATTCAGCTCCTGAGTCCCGAAAAGGCCTCACATCCACTGCCCTTACCGTTGCCCCTGGTGCAAAGCCAAAGCTCACCTTGTGGGCTTGACAGCCCCTGGCAAGCCGTACGATCCAGGGGTCATCCAGGTTTACCAGTGCCGTGCCATCAGTGCCCAAGGCATGGAACAACTCACCCTTTTCCCTGGCCACACCTTCAAGGGAGCCCAGACCTTCCAAGTGAGCAGGGGCCACCTGGGTTATCAGACCCAGTTGGGGATGGGCTATCTGACAAAGCCTTGCTATTTCTCCAGGCTCATTCATGCCCATCTCCAACACCACCGCCCTGTGATGGCGCCTGAGCCCCAAGAGTGTCAAAGGCAATCCTATGCGATTGTTCAGATTCCCCTTGTTCTTGAGTACAGTGCGGCTTCGCTCCAATATGGAGGCCAACATCTCCTTGGTGGTTGTCTTTCCATTGCTTCCTGTTATTCCCACCACAGGAGCTCGGTGGAGCTGCCTCCAAGTCCTGGCGATCTCCCCCAGGGCAAAAAGGGTGTCCTGCACCTCCACCAAGGCACATCTGGAGGTCTGGGGCCTGTGTGTCAGTTCTCTTAGCCGCCCTTTTTCCATGAGGACCCCGCATGCACCCTTGGCCATTGCTGAAAGCGCAAAATCATGTCCGTCAAAACGTTCTCCCTTGAGGGCCACAAACATTTCCCCAGGCAGCAGAGTCCGGGTGTCCGTGGAGATCCCAAGAGGTCTCGTGGCAGGGTCTCCGGCCAAGAGGGTTCCTCCCGTGGCCTCCAGAATATCCCCCAGGTTTAGAAACTCTTGTGGTGCAATACTCATGGGCCCTTTTCCAGCAAAGCTCTTCTGGCAACTTCCCTGTCGTCAAAGGGTATCCTCTTGTTGCCCAGAATCTGGTAATTCTCATGGCCTTTGCCTGCTATGAGCACCACATCCCCTGGACAGGCATGCCCCACAGCCCACCTTATGGCCTCCTGCCTGTCCTCCAATATCGTGTAAGCAGGAACATCTATGCTCTGATGAGCATCTATCCTGCTCAGTTTTGTGCCTTGAAATCCCTTCACAATCTCCTGGATGATGGCCATGGGCGCCTCGTTTCTGGGGTTGTCGCTGGTGACAACTGCCAGATCGCAATGACGCGCAGCAGCCCGTGCCATCATGGGGCGCTTTCCACGATCCCTGTCACCGCCGCACCCGAAGACCACTATCAGCTTTTTGGAGGCCAGTTTTCTGGCAGTGGCCAGTGCTCTGTCCAGGGCATCGGGGGTGTGTGCATAGTCCACAAGCACAGTTAATCCAGAAGGCAAGTGGGGCCCATCAATCCGCTCCATCCGGCCAGGTACGGGCTTGAGCCTTCGTATCCCTTCTCGCCATTTCTCAGGTTTCACTCCCAGGGCCCACGCACATCCGCAGGCGGCCACCACGTTGAGCACGTTGGGCTCCCCGATCAAGGGGCTCTCCAGAGAGATCCTGCCTTCGGGGAAATCCAGCAGTATCCGACTGCCATCCCTATCCCCTTTCCATTCCAGGGCCTTCACATCCCCTTGACTTCCCAGCCCGTACCAAATGACCCTGGAGGAACACACCTGTGAGATCACAAGCGAGGCTGGATCATGCAGGTTTAAGAGGGCCCATCCCCCTTGGGATTCACTCTTTAGGTGCTCCTTGAAAAGGGTGGTCTTGGCCTCCAGGTAGGCCTCCATGCTTCCATGGTAGTCCAGATGATCCCTGGTAAGATTTGTGAAGATCCCCACCTGGAATCTGCAACCCAGCACCCTTTTCTGTTCCAGGGCATGGCTGGTGACCTCCATGACCACGTGGGAAATTCCCTGCCTGCTCATCTGGGCCAGGAGTCTTTGCAACTCAATGGAATCGGGGGTGGTGTTGGGAGCTGGCAGAACATGGCCGCCCCATCTATAGGCAATGGTGCCCAAGACACCGACCTGGTGACCCGCCGCCTCCAGAATAGCTTCCAAGACATGGGCGGTTGTTGTCTTGCCATTGGTGCCGGTGATACCTATGAGTTTGAGGTGATTTGCAGGCTCACCGTAAAAACGGGCTGCCAGATGAGCCATGGCCCTCCTGCTGTCTGCAACTCTCAACTGTGTAAGTGTCTTGCACACAGGGCCTTGAAATCTTTCCACCACCGCAGCCACCGCTCCTCTTTGGGCAGCCTCTTGCAGGTAATCATGACCGTCCAGGGCTGTGCCAGGCACTGCAACAAAAAGGTCACCTGGCTGTACCCTGCCCGAATGGGAAGCCAGTCCTTTGACTTCCACATCCAGATCCCCTTGCACCTCGAGGATCTCCGGCAACGTGGCCAGTTCGCGCAGCCTCACGCCTACTTCCTCCCGCACTGCAGCCTTCCCTGGGCAAGGGCGCCTTAGGAACAGGCCGCTTTTCATGTCCCTGGGAAAGCTTCGGGGCCGGGTCTGCCCCCAATTGTTTTTAGTTACTGAAGGGTCGAGGAAGCCCCTCCCCGAGTCATCCGGCCCTTTTCCCGGGCCAAAAACTGCTCCTCAGGGTAGATTCCCAAAATGCCCAAGGAGTCCCTCACTATCTCCCTGAACACAGGGGCAGCAACCTGGCTTCCATATATGTTTCCTTGAGGCTCATCCAAGGCCACCAATACACACACTCTAGGCGCCTTGGCCGGGGCGAAGCCCACAAAAGAAGCCAGGTATTTGCCCTTGAGATAGCCACCGTGACGTGGATCGGGCTTCTGGGCTGTGCCGGTCTTACCAGCCACCTGAAATCCTTCCACGGCTGCCTGTGCACCAGTGCCATCTGGGGAGACCACAGCCATGAGCATATCGGTGATCTGGCGGACCGTTTCGGGTGACACCACGGAGCCCAACTCCTGGGGGACGCGGCGCTCCACGGTGTTGCCCTGGGCGTCGAGGATCTCTTTAACCACAAACGGACGCATCAGGCGTCCGCCATTGGCCAAAGCACAGAAGGCGTTTGTCAGCTGCAGGGGCGTGACAGCCACCCCCTGGCCAAAAGAGATGTTGGCCAGCTCTATGGGAGCCCACTTAGGGGGCCTCAAGAGCCCTGAAGCCTCTCCAGGAATGTCCACTCCACTGGGCCGCCCGAAGCCAAAGTTCCGAATATAAGGATAGAGCCGTTCGGCCCCCATGGATAGACCAATCTTTGCTGCCCCGATATTACTGGATTTTTGGAGCACACCCGCCAGGCTCAGTGTGCCGTAGTGGTGGACATCGTGAATGACCTTGTCGTGGACTCGGTAAGCTCCGTTTTCGCAGTAAAGAACGTCCGTGGGCTTCCAGAGCTTTTCTTCCAGGGCTGCAGCCAGCAGTATGGGCTTGAAAACAGAGCCTGGCTCGTAAGCATCTGCCACACAGCGGTTTCTAAGGGTCTCTTTGGGATACTGGAGGTACGTGTTGGGGTTGAAACGGGGAACAGTAGCCATGGCCAGGATCTCTCCTGTCCTGGGATCCATGACCACGGCCACGCCGCCTTTGGCCTTGGCCGCATCAACCCCCTCCTGAAGGCGCTGCTCAGCAGAGTGCTGGATCTCTTTGTGTATGGTCAAGACCAAGTTATGCCCGTCTTTGCGTGCCACTATCAGCCCTTCTGCTGAGGCCAGCGGCCTTCCCAAGGCATCCTGATCCACCACCAGCCTGTTGGTCTCTCCCCTGAGCAATCGGTCATACTGATACTCGATCCCATCCAGGCCCTGGCCGTCCACACCCACAAACCCCAGAAGATGAGCCCCCAGCTCCAGATTAGGGTAAAAACGCCTGGTTTCTTGCACTATGCCTACTCCCGGGAGGCCCAAGGCCCTTACCCTTGCGCTCACCGTGGGTACAACCTGCCTTTTCAGCCAGACAAATGGGCTTTCCTGACGAAGCTTCTTGAGAATGACCTCACTGTCCATCTCAAGAACAGGGGCCAATCTTTTAGCTGTCCCTACAGGGTCTTCCAGACGGCCTGGTCTGGCGTAAATGGAATCCACGGGTATGCTGATGGCCAGGTCTTCCCCATTACGATCATAGATGCTGCCTCGGGCAGGCAGTACAGTTATCTCCCTTTGATAGATCCTCTGCACCTCCTGGCGAAGCCTCTCGCCGTGATGGATCTGTATCCTGTAGGATTGAAAAACCACTCCCGCCAATCCCAGGCTCATTAGGGCCAGTAACAAAAGGAACCGCATACGCATCCAGTCTCGCCTTTGTCGCTCTCGCTTGTTTCTCATGGCAGCCTGACCACCTCTTGGGGCTTGGGATGCCGAAGGTGAAACCTCTTGCGGGCTGCTTCCTCAAGAGCCTTAGGAGATGTGAAAGTGGCCCAGGTCAGCCTCAGGGTCCTGTGTTCCATTTGGATCCTGGCCTGCTCCCTCTGGACTTCTTCCAGCAGATATCGTTCTCGCAGCACCGAAGCCTTGCTCCACACGCACAAGATGCAACCAGCCAAGAGAGTCAGCAGCAAAACGAGAATATGCACAAGGTTCACATGCACTGGCAGCAAGCAGCTCATGTCCCTTGGAACGGCCCTGTTCTGTTTGGCCGAGGCAAGCACAATGGATTCCATATCAGTTCTCCCCCATCTTGTCCCAGGAGGCAGAAGGGATCTGCGGCCTGGGCCACGATCCCTGGTAATTGGAACACATATTGGCCGCCCAAGAACCTTGGAAATCCCCAAAAGAGATGGGAGCTGTTCTGAACAAGCTTTGTTGCTGAGGCAGCATCTGTTCTCTGGCGTCCATCAATGGCCCCTGATCCAGGCGTCAGGCTCCGGGTTTCTTTCCAAGACCCTGAGCTTGGCGCTTCTGGCACTTGGGTTTCTCTTCACCTCCTCTGCAGAAGGGGTCATGGGCTTTCGGGTGATGACCCTAAAGGGGCTTGGGAGAGATGCCTTGTCTCTCATCATGGATTTGACCAGCTTGTCCTCCAAGGAGTGATAAGTGATGACACAGAGCCTCCCCCCCGGCTCCAGGCAACGTGTGGCTGCCTCCAAACCCCTGGCGATGTTGGAGAGTTCTTGGTTGACCTCCATCCTCAGAGCCTGGAAAACCCTGGTGGCAGGATGAATGCGGCTGCTGCGAGGGGGTACGGCTCTGGAGACCAGCTCAGCCAGTTGGCTGGTTGTCTGTATGGGCCTGGCCCGTACGATGGCCCTGGCTATTCGGCCAGCAAAAGGCTCCTGTGCCTTGCTTCTGAACAAGTCCCTGAGCTCATTCTCTGACCAGAAGTTCACTATCTGATGGGCCGTGATGGGATCATCAGGATCAAAGCGCATGTCAAGGGGACCACATCCCCTGAAGGAGAAACCTCTTGTGGCTGAGGTGAGCTGTTCATAGGAGGCTCCCAGATCCAGCAGAATCCCCTTGACCTCCAAGAACCCGGCTTCGTTGAGGATTTGCCGTAGATCAGCGTAATTTCCCCTTTGGAGCACCACCCGCTCTTTGAAACAGGACAGGTTTTGCTTGGCCCGAGCAAGAGCCTCTGGATCCTTGTCGATGCCTATTAGTTGCCCAGAGGGGGAACTGCGCTCCAAGATGATCCTGGCATGTCCACCCGCACCCACCGTCCCGTCCACGAAAACACCCCCCTGGGGCCCGACATTGAGTGTTCTTACAACCTCCTCTGCCATCACCGGAACATGGACCTGCCCTGAATTCCCTGCCGGGGATTGGCTCTGACCTCCCAGAGCTCTTGGGTTCACTACCCGTCTGAAGCTCCCGGAGGATCTCCTGGGGGCCAGCCCCATTGCACAGCCCATGGGAACACCAGAGCTGCAAAACCCCACTGTTATGACCTGCCTGGCCAAGACAGGAGCTCTCCTTTGAGGTCCCCGCCTAAATTGAGGGCGTTGAATCTCAATTCTCATGGCAGGTACTGAGCCAGCACGGTGCGCATCCGTTCCACATTCTCCGGCTTGGGTTTCCAGAGCTGAGGAGACCAGATCTCAAATTTCTCCAGCAGCCCCACGAAGAGGGCCTCACGGCCCAACTGAGCATATTCACGTAGGTTAGCCGGGATGAGGATCCTGCCCTGGCGGTCCAAAGGGCATTCCTGAGCCCCGGAGATGAAGAATCTGCGAAATTGAACTGTCTCGGGTACAAAGCTGGGAAGGCTCTGGAGTCTCTGTTCCATCTCCATCCACTCCTCCATGGGGTACGCCACGAGACAAGGGTCCAGATCATTGGTGATCATGAAGGCTTGATCATTTCGGCCGCTTATCACCTCCCGGAACTTGGAGGGTATGCTCACCCTTCCCTTGGGGTCTATGGCATGAGTGTAGCGGCCTCGAAACATGTAAACTCCCCTGGCGTGTTCTCCACTTTGAGCCACTTCGCCCCACTTTTATCCCACTATAAACCACTCTGCGCCACTATAAGGAGGCAATTTGTGCTTGTCAAGAAAAAAAATTGGGGTCATTTAGGGTTTTAAGAATGCCAAGAGCAGAAAATGATCAGCACCAGGATGGGTGGTAAAAAGTGGGATATGATTTACCTTGCCCCCCTTCAGTTTTTCGTAGGTATTGGATTTTTTTGGTGAAGTAGGTAGGTTATATTTTGCTTGACATACATAATAGCATGTGTTA